>Ga0233438_10001037_pt1 | contig 32410 bp, 53 predicted proteins | sample SI_123_September_FD_182720 | JGI IMG/M metagenome (GOLD analysis project Ga0233438, IMG submission 182720) | Seawater microbial communities from Saanich Inlet, British Columbia, Canada - SI_123_September2016_10_MG | ecosystem: Environmental > Aquatic > Marine > Inlet | place: Canada: British...
CAATCAAATCAATTTCGTCAGCATAAACCAAACGAAGATCGATATTATATTTATCTGCTTCTTCAACAAATCTTTGTCTTTCATAGATCTCTGTGGTGAGACGATTACCAAGCATCCAGAGTTTCATCAGTTTACATCACCATCAAGTTTATCAGCACCATGTTGCTCCCAATCTCCTTTGATCTTGGGTTCACTACCAAAGTTATTTTTGTAGTTAGATCGCAGCTTTGCACATTCTTCATCACGAATCTTCCACTCCTCAAACTTCTTGTCCAGGTCCTCATCCATGGTCAGTTCATACTCTTTACAGACCTTACGCTGCTCTTCTTCGAGCACCCAATCATTGAAGACCAATGACATAGCACCAGAGCGAATACTAGCAGGGCACATGCCTACACATAGCATGAACTTCTCAAACAGTTTGAAATACTGTTTGGCATTAAGATCTGCTGCTGGTGCAGTGATCAGGAAATGCTCTTCAGGGAGGAAGTCATCATCACCAATAGTAGAACCAAACCCACCACTATAGGAGTGAGTGTATGTAGCGTCAAACTTGAATTGAACTTCAGCGTTGTAAGTCATGGGTCTGATGTGTATGAATCCATTATACAATAAAAAACCACCCCAGTCAATGAGGTGGTGGACAGTTTAGGAAGTGGTTAGAGTTCCCAAGATCGCAAGGGTAGACAAAAATACTTTGGTTTTCATTAAATTTTTCTGAGGGGTGCCTGAACTTGTGTTCGAGATCATTATAAGGCATTACGGGTGAGGTGTCAAGTGCTTTCCACAAAAAAAGGACTCTTGAGGAGTCCTTAATATATTAATATTTGAATAAGACCATATGCATCATTCCCTAAGAACTTCCCGACATATACGTTTGCATGATGACTGATTATCATCACACTCAATTAGACAATTATAATAATCATTGATTAGATCCGATTCCTCTATACTTCTGTCTAGAGTTTTACCGAACCTTTTAAAACTTTCTTTCCATCCTGCTAATTGATTATAGGATATTAGATTATGCACAATAACCTCCACGAATAAAATTTACTCATAATAAAAATCGACTTAGTTACACTTTGCTCAACTCTCCAATTCTACCACTATATAGATGATTTGTGTGTAAATCAATACAATTCAGAAACAAAAATTTATGCCTACGAGTTTATACCTAGGTAGTTAATCATCTTGTGGAGAGTATCTACATTATCTCCCACAAGACCCAGTGCGGTGTTGCAGTTGTTGCAGAGAACACCCCGTATCTTATTTGTGGAGTGACAGTGGTCAATACATTTCTTGGTGAGTTCTACATCACATATTTGACAGTTTGTATTAGACATCAAGTTATTATATTGGTCTTCTGTGATCCTAAACTTTCTTCGTGCAACCTCATGGGGTTTATAATAGGTTGCTCTTCTTTTATGCTGACATTTTTTGCATTTTGGTTGTAACCCGATATTCCCAGAAGCATAAGTTCTTTTGTGAAATGAACTTTCTGGTAAAGATTGGTTGCAGGAAAGGCAGATTTTCATTTTAGTAATGCTTATTTTCTATACTTATTTATAAAAAAAGAGACCCTTTTGGGGTCTCTTAATTATATCATATATTCAGTTTAATATCAACCAATAGAAGGTGCAGTAAGAGCAACAGGAGTTGCTTCAGCAGCAGCAAGGTCTAAAGGAAAATTATGTGCATTTCTTTCGTGCATTACCTCGAGCCCAAGACCAGCACGGTTCAATACGTCTGCCCATGTGTTGAGCACACGACCCTGTGAATCAATCACAGACTGATTGAAATTAAAGCCATTCAAATTGAATGCCATCGTGGATACACCAAGTGCGGTGAACCAGATACCAACAACGGGCCATGCAGCAAGGAAGAAGTGCAAGGAACGTGAGTTGTTGAACGAAGCATATTGGAAGATCAAACGACCGAAGTAACCATGGGCTGCGACGATGTTATAGGTCTCTTCTTCTTGACCGAACTTGTAACCATAGTTCTGTGACTCAGTTTCAGTCGTCTCACGAACGAGTGAAGATGTAACCAGACTTCCGTGCATAGCAGAGAAAAGAGATCCACCGAATACCCCAGCAACACCGAGCATGTGGAACGGGTGCATAAGGATATTGTGTTCTGCCTGGAATACAAGCATGTAGTTAAAAGTACCAGAAATACCAAGAGGCATAGCATCGGAGAAAGAACCTTGACCGAAAGGATAGACGAGGAATACTGCACTCGCAGCAGCGACTGGAGCAGAATATGCTACACAGATCCATGGACGCATACCTAGACGGTATGAGAGTTCCCATTCACGTCCCATATAAGCATAGATGCCGATAAGGAAGTGGAAGACTACCAGTTGGAAAGGACCACCATTATACAACCACTCATCGAGTGATGCTGCTTCCCAGATTGGGTAGAAATGGAGACCGATTGCGTTTGAACTTGGGACAACTGCACCAGAAATGATGTTGTTGCCATACATGAGTGAACCAGCAACGGGTTCACGAATACCGTCAATATCGACGGGTGGTGCTGCGATGAATGCGACAATGAAGCAGACAGTTGCTGCTAACAGTGTTGGGATCATCAATACACCGAACCAACCAACATATAAACGATTGTTAGTTGATGTCACCCACTCGCAGAAATTCTGCCATGGGGATGTAGATTGTTGCCTTGAAAGAGTTGTAGCCATTGTTTTGTACGAAAAAGTAAGACCATCAGGGAATGGTGGAGTTACTATTTCCCAGACACCCTAAGTCTGGGATATGAAAGACGTGTTTAGACACCCTAGAGGTCTTGGTTTAAGGGGTGTTACATACAGTTAAGAAATATGTTGATTCCTTAACTTGCTGATGTATTTAGAATACTACGGTTTCCCGTCCTTGTCAACCCCTGTGTTAGGAGTGTTTTGAGGTGGTGTCCCGAAGACCCATCTATTATACAGGTCTTTAAACATCCCGTCAAGCCCTAGTATCGATACTCTTGAATCCGATCCAGTACTCGATTTAGATACTTGTGTGCCAAATCTTTTTCTTTCTGCCAAACTGCTTTCGATTCTACATCAACCTCATGCTTGAGTTTAAGGACATGACATATCAGTTCATCCTTATTCAATTGATTCTTTGGCATATAATAAAAAGACTCTACTCAGTATATAGAGTAAAGTCTTTTTTGTCTGTTATTGAATTGGGTTTTGTGCTGGTATCAACATACCACCACCCTTATCATCGTCATCGTCAATATCTTCAGAAAATACAGAATGAATTATAAAAGCACCCAACATAAAGGTTGCTAATAACATCATCTCACCATACTCCAGGAATTAGGTCGCCGGTTAGAGCATAACTACCCATTGCGGCAATAACGCCAATCATTGCTGCCCAACCATTAATACGTTCTGCTCTTTCGTTCATTGTTCTTGCTCCTGCGTTTTGTTGTAAATAATGACTCTACCATTTTCATGAGTGAATACTAATTCATCATCATGTGCCCAGCAGAGTTCTTCGTATAGGGCATTTAGTCTCTCCATATCATCATAGAGTTGATTTGGATTAAACATTCTTTACTGGTTCATATGAATGTTGAGGTTTGTGCTCTCTATCCATAGGTTTAGAAGACTCAAAAGGATCTCTTGAGAGATTTTTAATAACAATGAATGCTTCTTTGTTGTACTTACGAGTACCAATAGGTGACTGCCACTTTTTATTATAGACTTCACCGACATCAATACCAGAAACTTGAGTTCCTGCCATTTCAACTACGATGTTATCACCTTCTTCCCACCCATATTTTTGGGCAAGAGAAGAAACTTGTTCATAAACAGATGGAGCATCCATTACTCGATCTTCTGGTTCAAGACTTCCGTGCATCAGTACAGTTTCTCTTCTTGTTCAGTTTCAATTATAACATCAGAAGTTGGATATGCAACACAAGTGAGCACAAACCCTTCTTCAATTTGATCATCATCCAAGAATGACTGATCACTTTGGTCTACTGTACCAGATACAATCTTACCTGCACAAGATGAACAGGCACCTGCACGACAAGAGTAGTTTAAATCAACTCCACCTTCCTCTGCTGCATCAAGGATGTATTGATCATCCTCGCAAGTAACAGTGGTTTCGGCACCATCAGGAGTGCGGAGAGTAATATTAAAAGACATTAGTAAGTTTCAGAAAGATTTTGTACAGAGTATGCCAACAATACAAGGAAGGCAATACTAGTTATTGTAAACAAGATTGAATGCATTGTCAAGTTCTCAGAAACCGAAAAGTCCGAAAAAGAACACACTACCAGTCGTAGCATAAGAAACCAGTGCAAAAGCAAATCCAATCATTGCCGTGCGACCATTGAGTTTCTCTGCACGTTCTGCATGTGTCTCAAGACCATATGCCTCAGTATAAGAGGGATCAACATACATACGGGGTTCAGTAGCCCACATGTTTGTGCGTCCACCGTCTTCGGTTGTTACAGTCATTTGAGTTTTGTGAAGAAACATTACAATATTATATAGGAAACATAAAGTCCTGTCAAGGGGTAGTCAGTATAAATGCTTACTATTTCCCCTCAAACCCAGGAGGCAAACGATTAAAGTATGGGTCATAGTCAAATAGTGCATTCCAATCCTGAATATCAACTGCCTGAGTTTTCCAAAAATTCCAAAGACCTTCATAACTTGACTTATGAAAAACATCAATATGTTCTGCATGAATTGAAGAACCGAGTTCAAGTTTATATAAGAACAAAGGAATAGCAAAAGTGTTTCCAGAATTATAAATCAAATCATCGGCAACTGCTCTTGGTTTGACACCATTATCAATCTTATACTTATCTCCTCTTACATGAAGGTCAATTAGTTTTTGTGCATGACGACGAGTAATCAAATAACATGCAGTTGAGAAATCATTCACAAATCTTCTATGCATTTGTAAATGAACTGAAGCAGGATTAATAACTGCAAGTTGAATTACATCATAATCATAAGGAATTTTTGCATAAAAATTCTTCCATTCAAAAGGCCAATACGATGCAGTAGAAATATCACAATCATCTTCCATCATTAATGCACATGAAGCATCCGTTTTAAGAAACTCCACCATTGCTTTCAGATGAGACGTAGTGCATCCTACTTCACCAGAAGACATACTGTCAGGGTATCTTCCTTTAAGAATGTCTCCGAGGTCTCTACCGTCCCTACCATCATATGCAGAGATACGAGTATAATTGTCAATATCCCAATACTTAAATTGCTCTTCCATATATTCTTTCCTCTCTGGTTGTTCATCCAGATTCAGATAATATATGGGAGGAAGTTTTTTGAGTTTATAAAGTGCCTTATTCTTATCCATTATAAAATTTCCCAGTGATTGGGATATAAGTCTTTTGTATCTAGGTGAGAATTATTTGGACCAAACCATTTTGTTTTTGGATCTGGTCCTAATACTCTCTTATCTGGATTTTTGTTCAAATAGGCACCCCACCAACTAAAAGTACTATTAGAAATTATATTATCAGTACAAAGAGTTTGTAAACATAAATCATACCAATGATCCATATTAGAACTTTCCCATCTCCCATCATTTGTAACTATCTTCCCATCTTCAGTTTCAGAAAACATAAATCTATCATCAGAAAACATTTTCTGATCCTTACACCAGGAAATATCATCTGAGAATATTAAAACTGTATGATCAGGAAATTTAGATGCTGCTTCTTCAAACCAAGCATCACTAAGATTATGATGGTTAGCAGAGTTTTGTAAATAGTCACCCCTTCTAATATGAACCGAAACAACCTTACCACTTATACCAGAAATAAACTCTTGACAAGGATCTAAAATTTCATCATGAAAAGTAAAATCTTCCTGAAGTTCATCCCAAATATTTAAAAAATATTTTTCAGATTGGAAAAACCCATATAAAGATGCGTCTTTTGGTGGATTGTTAAAAAGATATTCATCAAACTCAAATCCAGATTCTGCTACTATTGGACAATCAATAGGTGCTCCTCTACCATCTCTACGATTAAGGCTACCTAAAAATCCTCTGTTTTGAGTAGCATTAGTCATTTTAAATCCATGAGATAATTGCATCTCTTCATCTACAGGAATCATATATTCAATTTTATTATGTGCGGCAATTCCTTTTATTGCTGCATATTGGAACATTTGATTTGCTAGAAATCCAAGTCTTCCAAGATGATTAAATGATAATGTCATTATACATGATACTCCGAATTATTTTTTGCTAGATGAACTATTTTTGGTTCAAAGTTACATGCTTGTTTGAATACTTCTGGATATGCATATTGAGGTCCTAGTACATGAACATCATCTCTCCTTTCAGCAAAAAATTTGTTCATCTGACTTTCATCATGCCACTGTGCAATTATACCATTATCCAAGTCTTTTTGAGTCCTCAATTCCAATTCACTAATCATATCAAGAACATATGGAACTTGTCCACCCCAAAGACATCCTTGGAAATAAACAGAAGTATCGTCACCGTCTATAATACCAGCAGTAGATTTAGTGTCAGTCTCAAAAGAACCAGTACCCTCATTGTGAGGAGGCATTTTCAAGTAATGACATGGATGATGAACTCCAAAGAAAGGTTTATCGGTGAAAAATTCTTCTTCAGTAATCTTATTAACTACTAAAGTATCTGCATCCATAAAAATTACTTTATCAAATCCAGATAATTCTTTTTTTATCTTATTAATAATATTAAATCTCAGTAAAGTAATATAAGGCCAGTCAAGATGTTCCTGAGAGATAGTAGTAATATTATCAGGAGCATCGTTCATTTCACCATCAGTAAATACAAAAAATTCTTTTTTGATATCTGATAAAAAATTCTCTTCAATATTTCTCCAATAATTTGGAAGGAAATTAATATATTTTCCAGTACCAATAAAGCAAATAGCAACTTTATTCTTATTTCTGTTTATAATTTTTTCCATAGCAGTCACATAATATTCAGCAACCACATTTGACCATTCAAATGTTTCTGCATACTCTAGAACTTCTTCTCTATGCTCAATAGAATATTTCCTGTTCTTGATAATCTCAGACTCTAGGAACACCATGTCCGTAATTTTATCTTCAGGAATAACTGTAATAAAACCTTTACTAGTATCTAGATTAGCAGCAGCATACTGACTTACAACAACACCTAGACCTGCAGCAAATGCTTCGAGACACACTAGAGGATGTGCCTCACCATCACTTAGAAGAACTAGATTACCATAGTCAGTGAGTTCATTATAAAGTTTATCCTTAGACCATTCTTGCAACCATCTCTTACTAACATCAAATCTAGAATCAGAGTTATTACCAGCAAACCACAAACTATCAATTCCTTGAAACAGATACTGTCTCTTACGGTAATCAATCTTAGCAAGATAGATTGATCTTTGTGGGTACTGTGGATTCTCTGTTTTTCTAAACAAATCAAGGTTTACACCATTAGGAGTAACAAAAAGATTTTCATCTAAAAAACCCATTGTATTTTTATATGTGTCCTTGATACCCTGAGACAAACAGAATACATTTGGTTTTATTTTTTCAAACTTTTGTGCAACTCTAGGTCCATAATAATCCCATTTATTTGGTTGCTCCAAATAACCAAAGTGACTTGTAATTGCACATGGATATCTAATATGTGGAATTAATTCAACAAAATCATCGTACTGAACATGAACAAAATCAGGATTAAAAGAATCAATTTCTTTTAATATATCATTAGGGTTTTGTGTATTAATGATCAATACTTCATGTCCCAATTTTTCGAGAGCAAGTTTTTCATCCCAAATTAGAATTTCAACTGCACCCCAACCTGTAGGAGGAATGGGCATAATACCTGGACCAACTAAACAAATTTTCATCTCATTTTCTCCGGATAATCAGTACATAATCCATAGCAGTTACTCCTCTTTAATTTTTTCCAATTAACATTATTATCCCATTCAGGCATAACTATCACAGATCTGCAAGTATATTCTTTTCCAGGATACGACCAAATAATCCCACTACTCGTAAGAGTATAGTCATCCTCATGATGCCAGAAGTAATTAAATCCCAAATGCTTTGTCATTTGATGCAATGCAAGAATATCTTTACAGTGAATCCAGAGTTTCTCTTTCCTTTCTTCCAACCAATCTAGAGTTACAGAATATTCTCCCTTGTCATGACCAAGCAAAAACATTTTGATCATCGGTGAAAATCGAAGATCTATCTCAACATCAAATCCAAGACTGATACATAGATCAATCTGATCAAGAGAATTTTCTTTAGAGGGATCTGGTCCTCTCAAGTTTGCTCGGTGTGCAATTATTTTCATTTGATTAATTTAGTAATATCAAAACGATCAGCAACTTCTGCAATGAACTTTGCCTTTGCATTCTTAACCTTCTCAACAACTTCTGCTGCATCAAGTTCATCACTGAGATTGACACCAACAGTTGCCATAAGTCCATCAACACGACAATCACGAATACCAAGGTACTCAACCTCAACACCATTGGTAAGAGCACAGATAGTACTATGTGCTCTAGTAGTTACAATGAAACGAGAGTTTGCAATTGTGGTATAGAGATGTCTTGCACTGGTGATAAGGAAGCATCGAGAATCATTAAAATGATTGGGACGCTCACAGTTGTTTGAGATAATATGAATAGGAGAATCAGTCTGACTTTTAAGAGAATTAAATGCATTAACAGATTCGTTCTTATCAATCATATCACCCTTCTCAATATTGATAAGGAGATATTCGGAAGTCTTAGAAGGTTTAGTGTAGGACTCTCCCATCCACCATCCTCCGTCCATACCACTCATGAAGTTATTATACTCACCAACTTGCTTGGCAATAATATCATCACGAGTGATCAATGCAAAGGACTTGTCTGCAATCTCTTTAGCAAAGTTAATGTCATTCTGATTATAAGTTGTAGGAGAAAGACCCCATCCAATGAAAGGAGTTCCTGTTGATAGAAGAGGTTCAAAAAGATGTCTTAGGTTGTTGCGTAGGCAGCAACCACCAAATAATACAATTACATCTGCCTCATCACGAATCCAATCGAGAGTTGCTTGAGTGAAGAAAGCAGTTTGACCATTACCAAAACCATTTTCTCCACTATCAAAAAACTCAATATAATTAATCTCTTTTTCTACATGAGCATACGTTTGACGGAATGCTTCAATGCCACCAAGACTGAAGAAGTCATTTCCAAGATTGATAGAGGCGGGGGGTACAACAGCAGCGACTTTTAACATAGTAATCTCCTTTATGATTTGTAATAAGTTTTGGATCTTTCCCAAGAGTCATCAACAAAGTTATGCATGAATAAAGAATCTGCAATTGTATCTGTACTCTTTCTGACACAATGACCATCCATCATTGTCGGTTGTATATCTGTGACAGGAAATCTTCTTCTGAATGAAAAATATTTAAATCCTTCAGGTCCAGGAGAAAATACGTCTTTATAAACATGATCAACATCACTATAAATGTTAGTTGACCAATCCAGATGTTTCATTGGATAGAAAAGAATTACATCTGGGAATCGGTGATGATGATGAGGAATATGCAGCTTAGTTCTATCACACCTTTCTAAGTCAGGGATACGATATAATATCGTATCATACCTCAACATAACAATAAAGTCATATTCAGTTCCAGTATCTTCGGCATATTTCTTTACGATCCGAGAAGAGGATTGAATTGAATATAGTTGAGAAAGAATATTACTATAATTTTTATGAGACCAACTTGGTTTCTTGCCAGTAAACTCATGATCAATATATGCAATCGTTTCTGGTGAATGCTTGAACTCTTGAGGTTCATCAACTCTCAACTCTTTAGGGTTGTAGAGATCACAGAAGACATCAACTGCTTCTGGATGAATAGGACTTTCTTTAATTCCCGTCCATGACGATACATCATATTTACCATTATCTTTCCACCACATATGTCCGAAGACATCGCAGTCATATCGGTTAGTAAAGTAATGACGATATGACTCATGAATATGAGCATTCTCTAGAAATCTAGGTTGTCCATAGAATGACAAAGCAATTTTCATTATATATTACCCTCATAATGTTCCAAGAAATAATTAAGATCTTCAGGAGTTCCGATACCCCACATACCATCTCGATCAATCTCTTTGATACGAATTTTCTTCCCATCATTAATTGCTTCGTTGAATACAGGACAGACATAATATTCATTATTAACACGAATATCCTTTTCAATCATCTGTTCAGCATACTTCACGTAGTCAGATCCCTTCTTCCAGTAATAGATACCGACAGTAGCATGTTCTGAGATTGGTTTTTTCTCAGCAACCTCAGCAACATATCCATCCTCTCCCAACTTGGCATAAGACCACTTAGGATGAGTTGCAGGGAAGGTAACAATACCACCATCAACCTCACCATTCTGGAAGGCATATAGAGTCTCATTAGAATCCCACTCAACAAACTGATCAGAGTTCGCCATTACTAGAGGTTCGTCATTATTAATGAATTCTTTTGCAAGTAAAGTGGTACAAGCTGCACCTTCTGTGATACCTTCAACTTGCACAATATTACATCCAGGAGCAATAAGAGGAAGAAGGTAATTGAGATTATACTTATCATAATGTTCCTTTTGTACAATGAAGGTATAGTTTGCCTTAATATTAAGATTCTCAGTAACCACTTGAATCATTGGTTTACCTTTAACTTCAATGAGAGGTTTGGGGAAGGTATATCCCTGACTAGCAAATCTACTACCAGCACCTGCCATAGGTATTAATACATTCATCGTCTTACTCTCCCATGCAACTTTTTTCTTTGTGCCATTTAAAATTTTTTTAATCCTATCAATCTTACTTTGATCCAAGTCTTTGCGATCTTCTACCGGAACTAGATGTGCCTTACTATCCAGAGCTCCCTGACGACCAATGTGACTGTCTTCAATAATCACAGTATTAGCAGGAATTGCACCCAAAGAAGTCATGCACTTCCAATACATTGCAGGAAATGGTTTATTACGAACTACATCTTCATTAGAGATGTACATATCAACAAACTCAAGAAGACCAAGACGTAAAAGAATGATCTTCACAGTATTACGAATACTATTAGATGCAACTGCAATCTTGTATCCACAGTTTACCAACTGTTGAAAGTATCCCATCAGTTCATAATCTTTTGCAACACAATCATTAAAGATCTTAAGAGTTGCTTCTTGCTTGTCTCTCCAGATTATATCGTAATTATCTACAGGAAGACCTTTATTTTTCGTAAGAAGTTCCAGTTTTGCTTTAGTAGGAAGACCATCATAAACACTAACATGTTCATCTCTACTAATAGCATACTCTTTTCCTAGTGCTTGATTGAGAGCATCATAATGATGCTCTTTACTGTCAATTAAAACACCATCTAAATCAAAAATAACAAGTTTAGTATCCATCTCTATCTCTCCATAATCTATGATTAATATCAGACTTAATTGTTTTTACTTTATTTCGAACTTGTAAGTTCCATCCAATAATTGTTTCTGGGTTGATAACACATCCTTCCTGGATATTATCGCATATATTTTCATATGCGTCAAAGTATTTGTCCATGTTTTCAGAACTACTGAATGCAAACTGATCATCAATTCCATAATCAGTATGTGCATAGACATTTTTTACATAGCAATAATTCAAGTCATAATCTATGAGAGGTCCAACCTTGGAGAAGAATAATGTATCTGTTCTAAGTCTCACAACACAATCATATTTGAAGTTGTTCTCTTCCTCGTATTTCTTTTTAAGTTCGTTTGCTTTATACAAACTATAAAGCATAGAAATAGTATTGTCAATTGGGTGAGGACATCTAGGATCTGGTTTCCAAATATCCGATGAAAACTCTTTAGGTTTCTCTAGTTCTAAACCTTTAGGTTTCCAGTTCTCTTGCATAAAAGGAACCTGCCATGATTCCCACTTCCCCCTAACCTTATGATCATCCCAGAAGTATCCACCCTCATCATTCCACATGTGAGCAAATACATCTATTTCACATTCTTTATTAGGTTCCCAAAATGTTTTCCATTGATTAGAAAAACATTCTTTTACATCTCTGGGTTGACCCGAATAGACTAAAGCAATTTTTTTCATAATAATTACACTTTATTAATTTGATCCCGAATCCAATAATATGTGTAACGAATACCTTCCCTGAGTGTCATTTCATAGTCCCAATCTAACTTCTCACGAATCAAATCATTATTAGAGTTACGACCACGGACACCCAGAGGTCCATCAATATGAATCTTAGAAACTTCTTTTTCTGCAACTTCGGCAGCAATATCTACAAGTTGATTAATAGTAACCATCTCTTCGGAACCAATATTCACAGGACCCATAAAGTCACTCTCCATTAGTCTTCTAGTTGCTTCGATGCATTCGTCAACATACAAGAAGGAACGAGTTTGTAACCCATCTCCCCACACCTCGATAGATCCACCTGACTTCGGGAGGTAAGCAACCTTGCGGCAAATTGCAGCTGGTGCTTTCTCTCTACCACCGTCCCAGGTTCCTTCAGGTCCGAAGATATTGTGATACCTAGCAACCCGAACAGGGATACCATGGTTACGATTGTAAGCAAAGTAGAGACGCTCAGAGAAAAGTTTCTCCCATCCATACTCGGAGTCCGGTGCTGCAGGATATGCTGATTCTTCACGGCAATCAGGATTATCAGGGTCTAGTTGATTGTGCTCTGGATACATACATGCCGACCCAGAGTAAAAGATTTTAGTTTTATTTTGCTCTGTAATTTCATTCAATTTACATTGTTCCTCAAGAACATTCAGATTAATAGACACGGAGTTGTGCATAATGTCTGCATCATTCTCACCAGTGAATACAAATCCTGCTCCACCCATATCAGCAGCAAACTGATAAATCTCATCAAAAGGTTCTGCAAACTTATCTACAATATCTTTATAGAAGTTTCCAAGGTATCCAGTAAAACGAACACATCGTTTTACAAAATTAACATCCCTCAAGTCACCAACAATAAACTCATTCGCATGAGATGCTGAATATTCAGGATGCTTAAGATCAACTCCCCGAACCCAATATCCTTCAGAACGAAGTCTCTTAACCATGTGACTTCCAATGAATCCACCTGCACCAAGCACAAGTGCAGTCTTCTTATAATCAGACATAAAATAATTAAACTCCTAGTATATATTATACTAAAAAAGACCCTTATAGTCAAGTTCTGCGTTGTCCGAGATTGCACTCTCTTCTCTGCTTATCCCACATATCTTTCATATTATCACTGTTAGTCCCGACCCATAAGTTCTCCACGTAGTTTATCTGCGGATATGGTAGAGTCTCGTCTTTATGTAAGATAAACTTACCAGGTTCATAGTCTTCTAAAAAACTACGTCCAACTAGCGTATGGGCGTATCCTATCCAGTTTCTATAATAATAGTCGTTCTCGCCCCAACCGCGTTTAGTATCCAATCGGAATACCATAAACTTCTGCTTCTTCGCGTTGTAGCAACGACCCTTTGTTGTTATAAAATACCCAGGTCTAAACTCTTTACACTCTTCGCCAGGTAATAATAGTTCTTTATTCATAATAGGTCTGTGGTTAATAGTATATATTATACCACATAAAAAAGAAGGGTCAAGTGTGTCTGAATAACCACAGACCGACATACTTAACCCCTCCCCAGGATAACACATTTACCCCCCATTGTCAAGGGGGGTCTGGGTCATTGCAGGCTCGCCACTTACTCTTTGACCAGAAGCAAGAAACTGGACGGTAGTAACCCACCCGCACCAACGGCATTTGAGAGATGCCGTAAACTCTTAAGAGGGTCATAATGACTCCACCAGGTCTAGTTTTCAGACGATACCGAGTCTCTAACATAACAAGGAACACCATCTGGATCTAACCATTTAGTGTATTCATAATCCTCCATAGCAGTCATCAATTGCAATTCATTATCACAAAGATACATATCACGATAACGACCGGTATATGAATCTGATTTTTGAATGCGACAATCTGGTTTACCATTGATTTCCAAAGTGCCAACTTGGATATAACGATAAGGAGACCGTTCAAGAAGAACGGTTGGTTTTTGCACAACTTTCATCAGGCAACCTCAACAGAAATTTCTAAATCAGAATACAAACAGTCCATCATGATTTCATAATCATCAAGTGGATCACCAGAAAAAATTACTCCATTAGATTCATAATATTTACGAACCTTCTTAAATAATTTTGGACTTTTTACATCTAAGAAAATTTCACCTTTTGCAGCATTACGAAGAGTTTCTAAATCCTTACTCTTGAATTTTTCAGTCAGTGCCATTGTCCGTTTTGATTACCTGTGTATTATAAGGTGTTGTGATTATGTAGTCAAGTAAAAGTAGGTTCCTGTCGCCGCTGCTTCTGAACCTACCAAAGGGAAGCACCGCAGTTGATTTCTCAACTCATATATTATACTACCTCTAGTGCCCCCTGTCAAATGGTGCCCAATGCTGCCAGTTATATTTGTGGACTGCCCACATTCCCATGACAGGAACAATGATTAATATGAAACTTAAACTGCCAACACCCCACGGATTATTGAGTGTTGCAGAGGCAAAGTGTGCTGCCTTGAGTGCTATGTTACCCATAAGTAATCTCCCTTGTTTTCCAAAGATTTAGAAAATAACGATCAACTTGATATAAGTCTTTAGCAGGTGGTATTTCATCAATATTTTCAGACCACTCTTCACATAATATTCTCATCTCATATGAAATTTTATTTGGTGTGAACATTCTACCAAATGAGGACATGGCAAACGCATGTCTCATCTTAATGCGCTGTTCCATTTCCGTCATATTTGTCACTTTCATAGTAGATATTTTCACCTTTTCTGTGCCCGAAATAAATGGTGGCACATAGAAATGGTATTGTTCCCCAGAGTAAGACATCTGCTAAAGTCATATGACATTTCCCGGTGATAGAGATTGGAAAATTTTAGAGCAAACATCAATAGCAACATGTGCTCCATATACCCCAGAGAAAATATATAAGATACCTAACTTAGAACAGTACAGTTCCAGTTCCTGACATTTTCTTATATCCGTAGTACTGTAATCAATAATAATATCACCCTCCTCAAGTAAAGGTAGCAACTCATCAAGTGTGTCTTCTGTCTTTTGCTCTGGAAGTGTAATCTGAAAGATGCCAGGAACTTTTCCGGCACTAGTGTATCTAAGACCATCAGATTTAACTGCCTGAACAAGATACTCTAATGAAGTTACACATCCACTAATATATCCTGCCTCATATTGACCGCAAGCATTCTCATAGCTACTACTACTATAACCCCAAACTTCAATTCCCTTTTCAATCATACGACGGGACATACCTTCACCAGTACGACCCAAACCAATCATTCCAACTTTCATAAAATTCTCCTATAGTTTAATTTGTAACCATGGTAATAGTGGTGGAATAACACCAATCAATCTGAGAAGGCCCTCAGCAAATAAGCATAAGACAACCCACCCAACACACATGCTGATAATACTTGCGTTTCTATTGTGTCTCCGAATAGCATCGTCGATCATCTCCTGACACTCTTTTTGAGTGACATATTGTTCTGACTTTATTTCATCTATCCGATGGTTCATTTTTCATCATTTTATCAATAGGATCTGGTGCTCCACTAACAATTGCACATGCTCTCTGATAGAAAAAGTTTTCAGTATTCCCAGATGACTCAAAAGTCTCTTTGACTTTCACCCAGTTATTATAGGTGTGCTCGTCCATGGTTTTTAGATTGAAATACATATTAGCTATAATAGTTACTAATTTGTATTCATCAACTTATTTTGATTTCCTAATATTACCTAGTCTCAAAATTTATTTTACGAACTTTGCGTTGCTTTCTTTGTTCGTGCCATAAGATATCTTCTGATGAAAGAACTCCTTTTTTATTTTTAGTCTGATAAGAGTTTACCATAACAACATTTGATAAGTCAACTGCTGAAATCTTATCACCACGAATGGTTGCCATATTCGGACAACCACAACAAACTGTCTTACTTGGGTGCCCTTCCAATTCCTTTCCGCAGGAACGACACCTAATCTTTATATTTTCCATTGTATAATTCTTTATACGTCTTCAGTTTTCAGTTATTTATAATTTTTCTTCTAACATATACTCTACTGTATTGGCAACATCATTCATTGCATCTCGCAATTCCTCACGTTGTCCGGCATGTTGTTCTACTTTAGTAACACCATTTTTAAATTCTTCACAAAGAGTCCATCTCCATTGACTCATACTCTTAGAGTACCAAAGATTAATTTTCATTTGTAGAAAAGTCGTCTACGCGACTATTTAGTTCTCCCATCTTACGAATCAATTGCGTGTGTTCATTTTCTATTTCCTCAATACGACACTGTAGTATCTCAATCATATCATAGATGTTATCGCAGTCTGCAATTTTTTGTTCCGACTTTTTTATTTTCTTTTTCATGAAAAAGGGGGACTACTGTCCCCCACTATACTTATATTATTCGATACTGTCAACAGCAGCAAGTGCTTTCTGTCTCAGATCCTCAGGCAGTGGAACATAACCAAGACCATCAGACATTGCTTGTGCTTTCTCACTCAACATATAACGAAGAGTTTCTTTCACACCAGTCTTAGACTTAGGATATGCTAGGACCCAAGTTAGAGAGACAATAGGATATGCGTTGGCACCAGCAGGGTTAGCGTCAGCACCACGAAGTTGATCGTCAAGGATGATTCTCGATAGACCTGCTGCAGATGTTTCAGCATTTGCTTTGACATAATTACCTGCCCTGTTTTGTAAGGATACTTGTTGAAACTTACCACCAGTCACATAACCATAATTTAGATACCCGATAGCACCAGGAACTTGCTTCACTTGTGCGGCAACACCAGAGTTACCTTTACCACCAACACCAGTAGGCCACTTTACTGCCTTACCTGTGCCGACATTCTCTTTCCATTCAGAAGAGAATGCTGATAGTGAGTTAGTGAAACCTTTTGTGGTGCCACTACCATCAGAACGGAAGACAGGAACAATAGTTTTACTCTCACATCCAAAGGTAGACCAGTTAGTAATCTTACCAAGATATACATCAGAAAGTTGTGTCTGTGTCATCTTAACATCACAACCAGGCATATTGTAAGCAGGAACAATAGCACCACCAGTCATGGGAATATGGACCATTGGAATGGTTTGCTTCTCATCACTTACAGCACCATCACTGGCACCAAAGTCAACTGTTCCAGCAATATACTGACGGACACCAGAACCACTACCAACTGCTTGATAGTTTACTTGATTGCCAGTTTCACCTGCCATGGTTTGAAACCATGCTTGATACAATGGAGCAGGGAATGTAGCACCTGCTCCATCAAGTCTGAATGTAGTCTGTTCTGCAGATCCACATGCCACCATTAGAGGAGTGGCAGCAGCAATTGCTGCGATAGATTTGAGTTTCATTATATAATGCTCAGAACTTATACTTGGTGCCGACTTCTACTTTCCAGTCACGGGTACTATCTTCTTGGAAGATGTTCTCCCACTTACCATAAGCACTGAAATTATCAGTGATCTTTACTTTACTACCAAGTTCAAGAGCAGTAAAACCTTCTTGCTCACCACCATCAGGAACAGATACTCCAGCACCACCTTCGATGTATGGAGCAAAGTTTCCTGTCTTCCACTCATATCCTACACGTCCTTGGTGGACTTGCTTACTGAACTCCTCATCAGTTCCTTTAAACTCGGACTTGGACTCTACATATGGACCTGCCATGGCGGGGGCGGAGATCGCCAAACCGAGCAGGGCAACTGCGAATGCTTTCATTTGTTTTTTGTGTAATGTGATTACTTGGTTATTATAACAGACCCATTCAGATCTGTCTTTAAGATCAAGTTAACTTGACTTAATTCAAACCTCAGTATATAGAGTGGGTTATACTAATTTTAACCATCCCTAAATCAAAGCATAAAAAAGGAGACTCTCGTCAGAGTCCCCGAACATCTAGATGTTTATTTTATATCGAAGATCAGAAGTTGTACTTCAGACCCGCTTTGGTTCCATAACCACGGTCGATGTCAGAATCACCTGAACCAACGAACGAAACTTCACCATATGCACCCAGATTGTCGGTCAGTGCAACACCAAGACCTGCCTTACCAGAAGGAACAGTGTCACTTTCAGCACCATCAGGGGAGACTACAGTGGCACCTCCTTGAACATAGTAGGATGCAGACTCACCCAATTCACCTTCATATCCTACGTGCAGGTCTGTGGCAGTTCCACCATAATCAGATCCCGTCCAACCGGAGTTAGCTTCGACGTTGACGTAGGGTCCGGCTAGGGCAGCAGCAGGGGCAAGAGCAATTGCAGCAGCAGCTGCAGCGATAGTCGTTTTGAACATTTGTTTTCCTCGTTTTTTTTTACTTGCGGAATGGTTACCCGCAGATGTTAAGAACCTCGACTGGTTCTGTTGTAAATCGTTACTTACAGTAACTTCAGAGTATTTATACTCATTTTGTTTTTCGGGTATTCGGATAACCCGAAAGCGGAATACCAGAATCGAACTGGTGACGAAAGGTTGGAAACCTTTAGTTTTGCCTCTAAACTAATTCCGCAGATGAGAGATTGCTCTCCCAACGCATCTTCCTTCACACAAGAGATAGTATAAGACAAGATTTGATTCTTGTCAAGTGGGTTTAGTCAGGCTCGAACTGACGACTTGCAGGTTAAAAGCCCGATACTCTACCAACTGAGTTATAAACCCAAATCTACTTATTAAAAGTAGAAAGCCTTCGACAAGATTTGAACTTGCGACCTGAGCTTTACAAAAGCCCTGCTCTACCACTGAGCTACAAAGGCAAAGCGGAGAGGGTGAGATTCGAACTCACGGAGGCTTTCACCTCGGCAGTTTTCAAGACTGCTACCTTAATCCACTCGGTCACCTCTCCCTATGTTTCTTGACTTGTAAGTTGGAAGTTGAGAATCACAATTGTGACATACAAACCTGAGGTTGTCAAGTCTGTTGTCATTGTTGATGCCATTGATATGGTCAAGGACAAAACTCATAGGTTTACCTTGCCACTCAGGGGGCATACCACAGACAGAACATTGATAAGGAAGCATCTTATTTTTTATGATACGTTCCTTGAGTCTGTGTCTTGGATAGGTGCTCTCTGCTACGAAGACTTCTTCGTCGGTCTTAGGAGGACCGTAAGCATTTCTTGGATTGTTTGCTCTTGCCATAACACTGGTTCAGGATACCAGAGTTATTTATACAATTAAACCACTCGACCACCTCTCCAGGTTTAAGAGAAGGGCAGATTCGAACTGCCATTTGCCAAAGGACTAACTTAAACGTTTCGTCTCGGACGGGAGGTAATCCGTCTCTGCCACCTTGAATTCTAGGCGACCACCATCCTAACAGGTGCTTCTCTTATGGGACAATCATACCAGAAGTGGTGATGATTGCCAATGGAGAATAACGGACTCGAACCGTTGACATCCTACTTGCAAAGCAGGCGCTCTACCAGACTGAGCTAATTCCCCAATCGGGGTGGCAGGGATCGAACCTGCGACCCTCGCTTCCCAAAAACGATGCGCTACCTCTGCGCTACACCCCGAAGATGAGACAATCATACCAGAAAGGTAATGATTGTCAACTCCCCCGGCAAGATTCGAACTTGCGACAAAGTGATTAACAGTCACCGACTCTACCGCTGAGCTACAGGGGATCAGGCAGGCAAGGAGGGACTCGAACCCCCGACCAACGCATTAGAAGTGCGTGGCTCTGTCCATCTGAGCTACTTGCCCTTGCTGACCTTCATATTATAATGCCTTCTGGTCTGTGCGTCAACCCTCTTCTACGACTTCCGTCTCAGAGACTTCTGTTTCTACTTCTTCGGTGACTTCTGGTTCTGGCAGTTTGACACCGGTTGCTTCCAAATACTCAATAGCACCTTGAGTCTTAAGCATCAAATCTCTGGTTCTTGTAGTTTGTGTTTGGATTCCTTCCAACTTTTGCGAGAGTGTTACTCTTTGTTCGATTAATTGCGAAAGATGATTTTGCTGTTCGTTCATTTCAAATCATTATTGTTTCAACTTATTTATAACTAAATAATTACAAACAAATTGCATCGAAAAATGAAAAAATCACTGCTGTTTTTTGGTATTATGTTTTTGATGGCACCCTCAGCACATGCCGATATTACAAGTAGATTATCTTCAAGTGTTCAATTAACTGTTGATGCAGCAGCATCACAAGCAACAAGAATTGGAAGTTCATACTCCGTAAGTGGTAGTAATGTTTCAGCAACTCTTGGTGGTCTTACAGCACCCGCAAGTGCCACCTCTGCAGCAACAATGAATGCTGGTACATACACACAAACAACCGATGGTGCAGCAGTCACCTTCACAGAGGCATTTACACAAGGTGATGCTGTTAATGTGATCAACTCAGGAACATCAGTTTCTTCAGGTGTTGTAGGTTCTCTCCCTGCTTATGGAGAAGTTACTACAACTGCTGGTGGTGTAGCAGGAACTCTTGCAGGTTCTATTGATTCTGCAGGTACTATCGGACCCCTAACTGCTGGTGGTGCTGGTACAAGTGCAACAGGTCAGTTCGTATCTGAAATTACAGTGAGATAATGAAGGAATCAATTGGATTGGGTTTAATTTTAGGTATTCTACATGGACTGCTTCAACCAGTAGGAGCAGTTCCAGTTGTTCCCAATTTCACACAAGGATCTCAAACATCTACCACAGAAACAAAAACTAAAGTAAGTGAAACTATAAACTCTATAAATTATAATACAGGATACCAATATAGTGTAACTGGAACCAATGTCCAAATGGATGGTTCTAGTATAACACCAGGAACTAATTCTACATCAAATAATATCGATGGGGTGACTTCATCATGGACGAATCTAAATCTGAACAACAAACCCAACTGGTCAGTAACAAAACCAGGACAGGCATTTCAATTTACAGAAACTTATCAAGGTCCTGGAATTTCAAATCAAACAATTATACAAAGAACAACGGAATTAGACAGCGTTACAACTACTACAAGTATCTTCTCCCAATAATTACATTATTATTTGCTTCTCCGTCTTATGCTGAAACTGTTGGTGGTGTCTCTGCTACTGCTGCTCCTGTTGCTAACTCTTCAGGTTCCGTTACAAACCAGGCTATACAAGTCCTTCAGGGACCTTACATTACGAACACCTACGGTGGAGGTATACAATGTCAAGGTCCCACTCTCAACTTTACACCCTATGTAACAGGTGCCGTATCAGCACAAAAACCATTTGAAGATTTTTATAATGACCCAGTATATGATTTAAGAGATCTTGATGAAGATGGTTCTTTAGATAATCCAGGAGATATATTATATCGAGTTCCAATAAGAACAGGACAAAAAGATAACTACAGTTTAAGTCTTGGATTTTCTGCCACTTGGTCTAAACCATTAGATACTAAATTACAAGAACAATGTAAACAAGCAGCAGCAACTCAAATAGAATTACAACAACAATTAATTGCCAATAAAAGATTAGATTTTGAAATTGCCAGACTTAAGAATTGTGGAGAACTTAAGAAACAAGGAATTTATTTTCACCCCAAGTCTCCATATTATTCAGTATGTGCGGATATTATAGTCACTAATCCAGGTGGTGTAATTCCACAACATAGACATTCTATTCCAACACCAGTATCAAAGAAAGCAGAAGACCTTGGTGGTGTTATATCAACGACCCCTTAATTTCCTAATTGCCCTTACTGCTTCAGTTTTCTCTCTTTGTATTTCTCTTCGTTCATTAATACTTAATACAATTTCTTCTTTACCAAATTTATTAGAAACTTTTTTAATTACTTTTTTCATAACAGGTCTAATAAGTTTTAAAAGCAAATTTGCTAATGGTCTAGCAACTAATGCACCAGATGCCGCAGCAGCAGCAATAACAGTAGTTGATACGACTGCTTCTACTGGAGGTATGTAATCTACAATATTAATAGTTTCTTCTATTATAGGATCTTCCTTTTCTTCAGTCTTAATTACGGGCATTTCGGTTTTAGGTGTAATGGGTGGTTTAATTTGAGGAGTTTTAAAATCTGTCTCTGGAGGTTTATAAGGAGGGACAGGTGCTTTTGATGGTTGAAGATAATCTTCAACATTAAAGTCTATAGGATTAAACGATGGTAATGACCCATCACAAAATGTCAATGTTCCATTTGGATCATCTTGAAGTAGAGCAGTATTTTTTGGATTGTTCTCCTTATTAGATTCTACACATCCAGGAAGATTGACAATAGGAAAACCAAGATTAACCGTTACAGGAGCAGCAGTTGGTATCGATTGTGATGGTGCAATTACATACTTAGGAATATCCATAGATCTAATCGGACTTATGGATATTGGTCGTATTTCAATATTAGGAATATTCTCCATTAATCATTCTTAAAAATTCCAGCAATACCGGTAAACAAATGGTAAAAAATCACATAAAGAAAAAATCTATTCTCAGTATCAGATTTTTTCTTTATATTAGACCTCCTTCTCTTTGCATTAGAAACAGACATAAGAATTCACATTTACTATTATATATTTAACAAATCTCATAAAGTTTTCAGAAAGGCAGTGCTCCACCAGTCATCGAAGGAACTGATTGTGTAGATTCCGGAAGGACATTACCAGTCATACTAGGCATTTCAGGTAATGCAGAATTAATCATACCAGGAAGTGCTTCTGTAATTGCTTTAGTAATTTGTTCTGTTGCTTGTTCCTTTACCTGCTCAATCATTGCATCCTTATTAAGATAAAGATATGCTCCGGCACCGACAACCGATAAAGATACCAGACCCGAAAGTAATGCGATTCCGTTAATTAATTTTTGCATTTTAATTTTTACCTTTTTTTATAGGCCATGTAATATGTAGACCATAACAAAGTAATGTTATAAATCCAAATACAAATACTGCTGACATAATTACTCCTGATGAATGTTGCATGGTATTTTAGGTCCTGTAGGTGACAGTATATCTCTTCTACCCCATCTCTTTAGATTGCCCAATAGACTACGACGTTTTTGGTCTTCAGTTGTTCTGTAGTCTGCTAGGTAACCATGCTTACCTTTATTGCTTTTTGCAATCTTCTTCTTATGTTCTTCAGTCTTTGCAAGACCAGCATTACTACTCTTCCTGCCACCCAATATTGACCGGGCCCTTTGTCTCTCCTCATCCATTTGATTAGACAGAGACTTATATGCAAACAAGTCTTCTGTCTTACCATACTTTTCGTATAATGTCAAGTGGGCTTGGGCGTGTTCTTCTATAGACAGCAACACAAGGTTGTCCGGGTCATCAGTGCCACCCATATGACGTGGTAGTATATGGTGTTTATGCATAGTATATTATACCATAGTTCCGTTCTTTCGTCTAATCTCTCTCAACAATTCCAGGTCCATGTTTTTTGTTCCGCCATCGTAGGGCAAGGCATAGCCCTCGTTAATCATTTGTTCATTGATCGAGAGTAATTCATCCCCGCAATAAAGCCAACCCAGAAGACGCCCGTATTTGCCAGTGCCACCAACAAGTTCAGTCCTAACAGACAACTCATCATCACCAGCCAAAGTGCCTTCGAGTTTCTCTTTGAGCCAGTTGGTTGCGTCGATTCCAAGTGCTTTCTCCTCTAGGTTTCTTGTTCTTTTCTCTGGCGTATCCACACCCGCTACCCTTACTCTCTCCTTTTTATATAAATCAAATCCTAAATCTATTGTCACATCTATTGTGTCACCATCAAGGACACGATTGATCTCCGTCACTCGGAAGTTGTAGCAGGACTTCCTGCTTGGTGGTGTCAGTCCTGCCATCTCCTATTTCCTCAAATGCTTCTCCTATTATGTATACAACATAACCTAATGCCAATCCAACAGCAATAATTACTAGAATAATTACTGACCATACAGGATCAGTAACATTATCAAGTGGACGTAATAATAAATTCATTTGTTATAAAGAATAAGGTGGTTTAGGAGGATCTGTTGGCACAGGTTTAATTATTGGTTCACTATTTTCAAATCTAATTGGACCTTGCTCAACTCTTATAGTTTGAGAAGGTGCAGTTTGTGCAGCAGATTCTATTAACCTTTCCATATCTTCTTTACTAATTCCACCTCCATTACTACTACTCTCTCCCGATTTCTTTGCTGCCTGTACACCGAAAGTGGCTAAAACACCAGTAAATACTGATGCAATAAAAGTAGGATCTAATTTTTGTTCAGGAACACCAAAGGCAGGTGGTAACTTAATATATGCAAGTGTAAGTATTCCACCACTCCATACCAAAATAGCAAGACGAACAAATGTTGACAATATTTCTAATTGCTCTTCTTTATCATCAACTGATTCTTTAAGTTTACTAAAAATACTTTTATTTTTTAAATCTCGATTCTTAACCTCTTCTTCCATTAAAAACCAGCAGGTTTATATATTTATGGTTTAAGAAGGTCAACTGTGATACTTGTTTTCTCTATTTGATTAAATTTTTGACACAATCTATCACTGGATTCATGTTCCCATTTATGATAGGTTTTTTGCAATTGTTCTTTATAATCAAGACTATCACACAGTTTCATTTCTTCGGCAACAATAGTCTTGATTAGTATATCTCTAGTTAAAGATGTCATACTTAAATTTTGTTATCCAACAAAGAGTTTACCATTATAACACAAGAGGTTTCACAGAACTCTTCTTGGTAGGTTATCTGTTTAGGATGTTATTATTTAGTAATGTAACCTTCCTTAACTAAGTACTTACGTGTCAAGGGAGTGGGAGGATACATTTCCCACATTTTACCATTGGCACATGCCGCAAGTGCATCAGAGGTCATTCCTTCTGTCTTACCTGCCCATGTTGCTTCTTTTTCCCATGGCCATACTGATTCGTGATAGGTACTCTCTACAATCTCACTCCAGAGCATAGGAACTTCATTTTCAGGTTTAATAATAGCAATCAAACTATTATCAATAGTCCCTGCCATACAATCCTGTGCCGCGTGCCATCCTTCATGACGCATGACACTCATCAATACATTCGGACGACCCATGAATGCTTTATTGAGAAAGAAGTTATTACTCACAGTATGATAAACACCACGATGCCCTACTGGAAAATATTTTTGATCTGCTAGAAATACATTAACCCCAATCATATTAAGGGAATTAATCATATTATTAAATTCAGTAGCAACAGAATAAAAAGAATCAGTATTGGAATACTGACTAGAAATGTCAAGGATGTTATAAACTTGTTTTACATCATCTGTACACTCTTGTAAAAGCATACATCCCATAGAATGCATGGTGAAGTATTCACTATCTTTAAGTGGATCTGCAAAAACAGGAGTAGTTAATGCTGCAGATGCCAGTAAACTTGCAATAATTTTTTTCATCTATAATATGCCTCAAAATATTTAATAATACCATTAGTATTTACATTACCTTGCGATACCCAATCATGAGCACATTCGTATATAGATTGATTACTATATCCAGGTAATGAGTCTTTTAGTTGACCACCGTATTTAGTGAGAAGAACTTTAAGTGCAGACTCACGGAGATTCAACTTCTGTTCACTATAACGCCAATCTTCAATCATTGAAATTGCATCCAACCAGTTCCGGATTGCCAACCTTCCTGAAAATTTTCAGAACCACTTCCAAATTGTGGAGTGGGGTCAAGTTGCGTCGTAGTTTTTCCATGAGATGTAGCAATATTATATATTACCTCATGAATATCTTTTGGTTCTACTGCATCATCTTCATGCAATAATTGTCCATCAGATACTGCATGTTCATATGCTTCTTTGGCAGTCATTTGAGGTTCGGATAAAACTGCCGAACCAAACCAAGGATCATCTTTTAAATACTTAGGAGCAAACTGTCCCACAAAAGAACTATATCCCTGAGTAAAATGTCCTGACCCACATTCAAATAATGGTGCTTCCAAATCATCAATCAAACATTCTACTTTTGGTGTTTCTTTAATAAAAAGTGATTTAAGTTTTTTGATCATGCCCATACCATTTTTTTAGTGTAGTCATATGCATAAAGTTCTCTATTACCTTTAATACCCCATCCTAACCAATAGTATGCAGGTCTCATGTAATAAGATACTGTTTGTCCACCACCCTCAAATTGTGGAAGAACACGTTGGAAGATAGGTTCATTAATCATCCAACGAACTTGACAATCTAATTCACTTGGATTGCAATCATACTTCACTGCAAAGTTTCCAAGTCCTCTATAACGATTGATAGAAGTCCACTGAATCAATCCATAACCACCTCTCAAACAGTTCTCATAAGTAACACGAGCACCACCCTCACAAATGTTAGCAATGAACTTAGATTCTTGCTGAATATTTCCCATGATTGTTGCCAGTGCATTACGATCAGAGATCTTTGTGTGCTCTTGTAATGCTGCTAAAACAACTTGCTCATTAGGAGTACACTCAGGACACTTCCAAGTCTCTTCCTCCACAATAACAGTTTCTTCTACAGGTTCTAATTTTACTTGTTCAGGTTCTGGTGGGGAAGGAATTGCAAATACACTTGCAAGAACTCCAATTCCAAAAAGTGATTTAATCATTGTCTCCAAGATATTCGAGTGAGTAGATTTCATGATCCTCAAGATTAGGGTCTAACCATTCGGCAAACTCTGACTGGATCGCATGAGCATCTTCTACAGATTTTAGCACATCATCCGTCTTCATGTCACAGAGAATGTGCAGTCTGTCAACTGCCCAGTCGTGGGTCACCTGCAGAGTCTTTTCCAAAATTTCCATAATCTTTCTGAAAATACTTTCCGAGAATGTTGCTATTATAGTATGCCGGTGCTCCGTTGTCAAGTGCCTCTGATAGCACATTATTTAGAAACAACTGCTTGGTCTCCTCAAAGTTACAATCTCCCTTCTTCTCATGAAGACTTAGTATTACTCTACTGAAGAACTCTTTGCCGTATTTTTTTATATCTTCCTTTAACTCAGGACAAGAACCATAATACTTCTTCCAATCAGATTCTTGTTTTACTTTTCTCTTTTTTCCTGGTGGGGTTCTGAACGACCAAAAGTACTTTCTTCCAAGATATTTTCTACCGGTGGTCTTATTGGTAATACAATAAACAAAACCAAAGTGGTTCCTAATAGCATCAGACTCAAAAGGTTCATTATTGTATATCCAAGAATTCTCATAGCTCATTGTATAGAACTCAATGAGCTATTATTTATCTTTAACGGGGACAAACCTAGTCTACATAAAAAAAGGAGACTTGTCAAGCCCCCTTGGAATATTATGTGAGTTTTCTAACGCAATCCAACTTCTTTATCTTGACGACTTTGTGTTCCTACAACTGCAGTTGCTCTAGACTTTAGATTATTAGCAGCAGTTCCTCTCTTACCAAAGTCTCTATTTGGATCTTCTTCCCAGTCATCAACTTTTTTAGTCCACTTCTCTCTAGAACGAGGAAGTTTAGTTGGTCTCGGTGATCCATATGCCTCTAGAATGCTCTCAATGTCCTCAGAGTCAATCTCATTGACCATCAACCATTGTGCCTCTTGGAGGTCTTCTGCGATGCCGTAGTCGCACAGGAACTCGATTACTACATCAAATACATCCAAACTATTATTCAGTAGTCTTTTTGCGCCAGTTCTTTGCGCTTTTGCAAGAGCAAATTTAATTTGACTATCTTTTCTTAGATTACCACCTTGTGTTTTTCCATTGACTACCTTTGTATCAGTTCTTGATGTTGTACCTTTAGGTCCAAGTGCTCTACCTTTACTTGAAGGTCCATCACTAGATCCACCTACTGTAGTCTTAGTAGTAATAGTTCCTTTAGCACCTGCTCCAACACTACCAGTTTGATCCTTTCTTCCCTCTTTTCGTGATGAACCAGTAACTGCCTTGCGAATATTAGCAACAGCAGTATTCTTCATTTTGTTTTTAGCGTTGATTTTAGACTTTCTCTCATTTCTTTCTTTTTTTCTATCTTCACCAGCAGATGCCCTTTTAACTTTTTCTGCACCTACATTTGCTGCACGAACACCTTTCTCAACTGCTTTTCTTCCAAAATTTCTTACAGTTTTAAGAGCATTGATAGCAGAAGATTTTATTTTTTCCCTACGTTCTTCACTTTTTTCTTTCTTAGCAACTTTAGCAACTGCCTTTTTTTCTTTCTTAACAACGTCAGCACCTGCCTTTCTTGCTATTTTTGCAGACCTTTCAGATGCTGCATTTGCTTCCTTACGTCTTGCGGCACGAGATTCCATATCAACTCTACCTTCCACCAAGAAAGTATCTTCAAACAGATCTTCAATCTCATCAACTTCATATCCTTCATCAAGAAGTTCAAGTACTACTTCTTCTACAATGTCATCAATTTCTTCATCAGAAAATTCATCTAAGAACTCAAAATCTTCATCTAAATTTTTAGGAGCATAAACCTGCCTATAAAGTTCTTTGATTGTTGCGAGTTCTTTGTTGTAATTCATGTCCTCTTTCCTTGCTCTATCTGTAAGTGAATCGGCACCTGCCTTAACTGCATCAGCAGCAGCAGAAACTCCTCTTGTAATGCCTCTGACGACCTTCTTAAGTCCTCTCTTCAGAAGACCATCCTTTCTCTTCGTAGGTGCCGCAGAAGACGATCCACCACCACTAAAAGAACTAGAAGATGGTCCAGTTCCTGATGATGAAGAACTTCCACTATCAGAAGAAGAACTGGAAGATGTTTGGGGAGAACCTTTACCCCTTTCATATCCTTTCTTAAAGGAAGTTTTAAGAGAACTACCTGCTCTCTTTGCGGTAGATATTGATCTTCCAGCAAGTCCAGATGCACCTTTTGCTGCCTGACCTGCTATTTTCAATCCAGATTTTGCAGCAGATCCTACCTTCTTCACCACACCTTTAATTTGTGAAAGTTTTGATGCTTTCTTTTCGGGTGATGCTAACCTCAATTTTGCTTGGTTTCTTCTACGTTGAATTTCGTTAGGATCAACTCTTTCACTAAGAACTTCTAACTCAGTATCAACCGACTCGCAAATTGTTTGCTCTACAATGTCAATATCTAATCCTTCTTCCAAGCACTCTTCGAAGAATTCTATTACTTGCTCTTCGATATATTCATCTGTAAGATCATCAAGATCTTCATCAGTAAATTCATCTAAAATACTTTCTGCAATATCAGGAGCATAAACATCCTGATATAAACTTCGAATTAGTCCATAATCAGACTGCGATAAAGATTTCATCTTAATTCTAAATTACCCTTTATAAGGATATTTATAAAAAAAAAGGACTCCCTTAGGAGTCCTTAGTATATGCTTCATAACCATCATAATCACCAAATAGAAAAGCATCAGATAGTGCTGCTTCTCTATACATCTCTAAAGCATCTTCAGTTTTTACACAGTTGCACTTACAATTTCCTTTACAAGGAGAACCCTGCAAATGTATCTTCGGTAACATCTTGTTTGATTCCTCCGACGATATAAGATTCAACTTCCGTTTCTTGAGGAGCAACTTGAAGACCCTTCGACGAAATCCAATGTTCCGTCCAGGGGAGTGGGTTATTCTTTGCGGGTATGTCATAGATCGGCTTAAGTCCAATTGATTTCATTCTACGATTGGCAATCCATTCCACATACTGCTGAAGCAGTTTATCATTGAGACCAATCATCGAACCATCCTTGAACAGATACTCTGCCCAAAGTTTTTCTTGATTTACAGTTTTCTCAAAAGTTTGAATTAACCACTGCTCTTCTTCTTTGAAGATTTGTGCCATCTCAGGATCATCACCTTCTCTCCACTTCTTTAGAATATTCTGAGTAATAGCAAGATGTTGATTCTCATCTCTGGCAATCAGTGAGATGATCTTTGCACTTCCTTCCATAAGTTTGAGTTCACCAAAAGCAAAACTGCAAGCAAATGATACGTAAAATCGAATACCTTCAAGGATATTAACATTCGCAACTGCTTTGAAGAGTTTGCGTTTGAGTTCATATCTTGATTCTTGTGCATAAACAACTCCTTCTAATGCGTGTTGCCAATCATTACTACTATCATAATGATGTGCTGCATTAATAAAATCATTATATGCTTCTGTCACACTCATTGCACGTTCTACAATTCTTTCATCATTCAGAATGTGATCAAACACATCCGAAGGGTCTGAATAAACATTCTTAATGATATGAGTATATGAACGACTGTGGATCATCTCCATGAATCCCCAGACCTCCATACATGCTTCTAACTCGGGTAGACTGCAATAAGGTATAAAAGCCATCCCAGGACCACGCCCTTGTACAGAATCCAGCATGATCTGATACTTAAGATTGCTGGTAAAAATGTGCTTTTGCTCAGGGCGTAATGTCTGATAGTCCGCACGGTCTTTCTGGAGAGATACCTCTTCGGGTCTCCAGAAATATCCCAGTTGTTGCGTTGTAAGTTTATCAAAAATCGGATACTTGTAAGAATCGTATCTTTGAATACCTAATGGTTTTCCAAAGAACATTGGTTGCTTTTTAGTGTCTACCTCTTCTGCATTGAACACGGTCATAGAATCGACCATTGGTCTCTCTTCTTTATTTGTCTTAAATCTTACAAGACTCACAGTCTTCCTCCTCTGCGGTTTCTAATTGAGAAATTAAACTATCAAGTGACTCATTGGAATCATCCATTTCGTCAGTCTTGATGTCATATGTATTTTGATAGTAGGATGTCTTCCATCCATACTTATATGTAGTTAATAGATCCTGTGCCATGATAGACACTGGAATTTCATTATTGGGATAGTGTTCCGGATTGTAACTCCAATTACCAGAAATTGCCTGGTCAAAGAATTTTTGCATTACGGCAACAATATTAATGTATCCTTTATTGGATCTCATTTCCCAAAGAAGATCGTAATTGTTCTTCAGTGTTCCGTATTGTGGAACAATCTGCTTAAGAGGTCCTTTTTTGGACTTCTTAATGGACAAGTATCCTCTAGGTGGTTCAATTCCATTTGTTGCGTTTGACACAACGGAACTGCTCTCTGAAGGCATCTGTGCGGACAATGTTGAGTTCCTAACTCCGTATTGATTAACTTGTGCCCTAAGACTCTCCCAATCATAGTGAAGCTCATTTGGAACTATTTCATCCACATCATTCTTATATGTATCTATTGGAAGAATTCCATTACCATACTTGGTACGATGACTGTATTCACATGCACCCTTTTCCTTCGCAAGGTTGACAGTTGCCTGAATGAGATAGTATTGAAATGCTTCGGATAAGTCATGAACAGACTTCCATGCCTCAGGATCTTCATACCTATGACCATTCTTGGCAAGGTAGTGTGCCAGTCCAATATAACCAATACCTAACGAACGACGTGCTCTTGTGGCAATCTCTGCTGCTCTGACGGGATATCCCTGAAAATCAATGAGTTCATCAAGACTCCTGACAGCAAGATCACAAAGAACATCAAGATCTTCAAGATCCCTAATCTTACCAATATTAATAGCACTAAGGATGCAGAGAGCAATTTCACCATTTTCATCATCAATGTGTTGCAAAGGTTTGGTAGGCAGGGTAATCTCTTGACAAAGATTGCTCATCTCAATCTTATCCATAAAGGATGAGTGAGAATTACAATGGTCAATATTCATGATATAGATTCTACCAGTTTCGGCACGTTCTTTCAGAAGGTCGAAAAATAATTCTTGTGCCCCGATAGTCTTTCTTGGAATAGACTGATCTGATTCATAGTCCACATAGCAAGAGTCAAATGCATCAGTACCAAAAGCATCATAGAGGCCCGGTACGTCATTCGGTGAGAATAAGCTAATCTGCTCATTCTTAATGAAACGTTCGTAGAAAAGTTTTGAAATTTGGATTGAGTAGTCAAGTTTCCTCACTCGGTTGTCTTCTGTACCCTTATTGTTCTTAAGAACTAGGATATCTTCGATTTCGATGTGCCAGATTGGGAAGTGTACAGTCGCGCTTCCACCCCTAATGCCGTTCTGTGTACAGCATCTGACAGTCGATTCAAACTTTTTAAGGAAAGGGACAACACCTGTATGTTGAACTTCTCCGCCTCTGATTTTACTGTTGATGCCACGGATTCTGCCTGCGTTGATACCGATTCCCGCCCTTTGTGCAACATATTTGCCGATAGCCATATCAGAACTAAAGATGCTATCGAGGGTGTCATCAACATCAACAAGAACACAGCTAGCAAATTGTCGAAGTGGAGTTCGCACCCCTGCCATGATAGGTGTGGGAATGTTG
>Ga0233438_10001038_pt1 | contig 32386 bp, 28 predicted proteins | sample SI_123_September_FD_182720 | JGI IMG/M metagenome (GOLD analysis project Ga0233438, IMG submission 182720) | Seawater microbial communities from Saanich Inlet, British Columbia, Canada - SI_123_September2016_10_MG | ecosystem: Environmental > Aquatic > Marine > Inlet | place: Canada: British...
CCAATAGTCTTGCTGTATTCAACTCTAATGATATTTACCCGATTAGTGCAGATAGCACAATGCCTTTTGATCAGCACCGGGATATTTTTTACTTAAGTGGAGTAGATCAAGAAGAAAGTATATTGGTGTTATTTCCAGATTGCCCAAAAGAAAAACACCGTGAAATCTTATTTTTAAAAGAGACAAGTGAGCATATTGCTGTTTGGGAAGGAGAGAAACTAACCAAAGATGCGGCCTACAAAACCTCTGGTATTCAAACTGTTTATTGGTTACAGGATTTAGAAAAGATCCTTTTTGAACTCACAACTCAATGCGATACTTTTTATATAAATACCAATGAGCACTACAGAGCCAATGTAGAAACAGAAACAAGAGAAGACCGTTTTACAAAATGGTTGTTAGCTAAATATCCTGCGCATTCTGTGGCAAAAAGCAATCCTATTTTACAAGCATTACGAGCTGTAAAAGACCCTATTGAATTAGATTTAATGCAGAAGGCTTGTGATATCACTGAAAAAGGATTTCGTAGAATTTTAAATTTTATAAAACCAAATGTATGGGAATACGAAATTGAAGCTGAATTGGTTCATGAATTTATTAAAAACCGATCTAAGGGATTTGCCTATACTCCAATTATTGCTTCTGGTAATAACGCCAATGTATTGCATTATATAGAAAACAACCAACAATGTAAAGCTGGTGATTTAATACTATTAGATGTTGCTGCAGAATACGCAAACTATAAAAGTGATTTAACAAGAACCGTTCCTGTTTCTGGAAAATTTACAGACAGACAAAAAGCAGTTTATAATGCAGTAAATACCGTTAAAAAAGAAGCTACTAAACTATTGGTTCCGGGGACTTATTGGGAGCAGTATCACGAAGAGGTTGGGAAACTGATGACTTCAGAGTTATTAGGATTGGGGTTGTTAGATAAAGCTGATATTCAAAATGAAGATAAAAATTGGCCCGCTTATAAAAAATATTTTATGCACGGCACATCTCACCATATAGGTTTAGACACTCACGATTATGGGTTGTTACATTTGCCAATAGAGAAAAATATGGTTTTTACAGTAGAACCGGGTATTTATATTCCTAAAGAGGGTTTTGGAATTCGTCTAGAAGATGATGTAGTAGTTCAAAAATCTGGAGAACCCTTAAACTTGATGGGTAATATACCAATTGAAGCGGATGAAATTGAGGCGTTAATGAACCAACTCTAATTTCTAACTTTTAAGTAGGTAAACTATTCAAAAAACCTATTGTTTTTATATTAAAATCGTCTGGTTGTTCAACGTTCACAACATGTCCACAATTTTTTACCACGTATAAAGAAGATTCTATATGTTCTTTAACAACTCTTTTTATGGAGGGTAAAAACAAATGATCTTGCTCTCCCATAACATATAAGGTAGGGATTTTTATGTCTTTTGCTCTAAAAAATCGTAGTAGAGGGTTAATTTCTGCGGTGAGCTTAAACCATCTAATAAATTCTTTTTGATATAATTTCTTTGCTTCATTAACAAAAAGGATTCTAGACTCTTTATGGTTTTTCTTTGGCATGATAATGAAAGCGAACAATTTATATAACATCATGTAAGGAACTACAGACTTAAACAAGTTTCCAACACGCATTAAAACTTGAGAACGAAAATTTAATTTTAAAATGGCACCTCCAAGAACCATACTTTCTACTAAATCTGGTCTCTTTTCTGCTAAATTTCTAATAAGAATTGTCCCTAAAGAGATCCCTATAAAATGGGATTTTTTAATCTTCAAATGTGCTAATACCTCAAGGATATCTTGGGTTATTGCATTAAAAGTATACTCATTGTTAAAGGTGTCTTTAATGGTTGGCTTGCTGTTTCCATGACCTCTTAAATCCAAAACTAAAACATTAAATTCCTTTCTAAATGCTCTTATTTGCCTAAACCAAATAGAGCTACTCCCTCCTGCACCATGAACAAAGCTTACCCACTTTGAGGTGTTTTCATTTAAATAAGTATAGTGATTTAGCATAGTGTTTAATGCAAATATACTTTTATTTTCTAGGATTAAAAGGCTTATGAATTACTCGTTTTAATTCTTTGACTGTAAACATTTAAAAAAATGAAAACTATAAATGCTGGAAAAACCCATCCTAAACTTTGGGTTGAAAACGGAATCCATTGAGTAATGGGATCTAATAAATGACCTAGGTTTAGTGATCCTAAAAAATCTGGAATACTAAAGACTAATGTTGTTATTACTACTCCTTTGAACACAAGAGAAGAAGTTAATCGCTTTGGAACTACATTCAATAAAATCAACACAATAGTAATTGGATATATAAACATTAATGCAGGAATGGCTGCTTTGATAATGAAACTTACTTGAAAATGACCAATAAGAATACCTAACACACAACTTATAAAAGCGGTTATAACATATGCTTTTTGTGAATTTTTAAACATTTCTTTAACATAATCGGAAGTTCCTGTAACAATACCAACGGCAGTTGTAAAACAAGCCAATGCAACTAAAACACTTAAAAAAGAAGTTCCAATTGCACCAAGTGTTTGCGAACTTAAACTTTTTAGAACTTCTGTTCTTGTTCCGCTTACAGGCAAAAGAGTACTTAGTGAAGCTCCACTAAAAATTAACCCTCCATAAACTAGAATTAACCCAGATCCTGCAATCAAACTAGCTTTAGTAATAAGACTTTTTTTGTCATCATATGATTTTACCCCCCTATTTCCCAATGAAATAACTATAACTGCACCTATTAAAACACCCCCAATAGCATCAAATGTTTGATACCCTTCCAATATTCCACTTACAAAAGGCACCTCATACACATTTAATTTCATTGTTTCTGGATTACTTGTTATGGCCAATAGTATGATAGCCACCAGAATGACAACAATAATTGGAGTTAAAAACTTTCCAATTAAACTCAATAACCTTGAGCGGTTCATCACAAAAACAAAAATCAATAGAAAATAAATACTACTAGTAAGCAATGAGCTAGAGCCAAAAAAAGGTTGAATAGCCATCTCGTGGGCAACTGAAGCTGTTCTAGGAGCTGGAATTGTAATTGCTATTAAGTACATCACAAAACAATACATTGAGCTAAATGTTGGAGATGCTTTTTTCCCTAAATCGTAGATATTTCCTTGAACATTTGCATGAGCAAAAACACCTAGGATTGGAATAAAAACAGCTGTAAGAATAAACCCAAAAAAAACAAACCACCATTCACCTCCAGAATTCATTCCCAAAAAAGGCGGAAGAATAAGGTTTCCTGCTCCAAAAAAGAGTGCAAAAATTGCAAAACCGGTAATCCATATTTCACGTTTTTTGATCATTTTAGCTGTTTTTTTATCAAAAAAAGACAAAAATTGATTAAAATATACACAAAAGAGGCAAAAATGACACAAAACTTACTTAAAGCAAAATAGAAAGAAATAGAAACCCAAAACTGCTTCATATCTCCTAAAACTAGATTGATTAATGCTATATTTTCTACATAATCAAACACCGCTGCTAAAAATAAGCACCAAATCAATAAATTCCCTACCTTAAAAAAGGACTTTTTAAACCAAAGAGCAAAATTCAATTTATGTATTAAAATTGCAAGAAATGTTGCATATGCAATTGGAAATAAAAAATCAATTCCTAAGCCCAATGACACTGCTATTTTCCCTTTTTCTCCCCATGAATTTAAATACGATCCTGCAGTTTCTATATCTCTAGCCAATTCGAAAGAGATTATTCCACCAGTACATGTATCATTTATTAAAAATTGATCTAAATATCGAAGCCCTAGAGTGCACATCATTACCACAAATAAAAGAGCTAATGTTAATCTTAGTTCTTGATTTTTACTGAGTGATGTGAAAGGCGATGAAAACATGAAATAAATTCTATGATAAGAAGGAAAGATACATATTTTTGTACTATGGAAAAATGGATGTTATTTAAAAATACTAAAATTTCATATACAGACTCTGGAAAAGGAGCCGTAGTGGTGTTATTACATGGTTTTTTAGAAAACAAGCACATGTGGAAAGAAATTATTCCTGTAATTTCCAGAAACAAAAGAGTGCTGGCAATAGATTTATTGGGTCATGGGCATACAGAATGCCTTGGCTATATTCACCCTATGGAGTTAATGGCCGATGCGGTTGCTGCAGTATTAAAAACGTTACGAATTCGAAAAATTACACTTATTGGCCATTCAATGGGTGGTTATGTTTCGTTAGCATTATCAGAAAAAAATCCAGAAATGATTAGAGGATTGTGTTTATTAAATTCTACAGCAACCTCTGATGATAATTCGAGAAAAAAGTTAAGAGAAAGAGCTAATAAAATGGCACAGATTAATTTGTCTAATATTGTAAGAATGTCTTTTATAAATTTGTTTAGTGAGAAGAGTAAAGAGGTCTTTAATCCCGAGATACAGCTTGCCTTATCCGAAGCTTTACAAACATCTTTACATGGATATAGTGCTTGTCAAGAAGGAATGAAAATACGACCAAACAGGTTGACTGTTTTAAAAAATAATCATTTTAAAAAATTGTTTATTCTCGGAGAAAAAGACCCTGTATTGCCTGTAAATAAAGGGATAAAAGAAGCCGAAGAAACACAGTCCAAGACAGTTGTTTTGTCTGGAGGTCATATGAGTCATATTGAAAATTCAGACAAATTAATTAAAGTCTTGAATACATTTATTAGACGGTCCATTTCTTACTAAGTTTACTCTTACTTATTTTCAAGAGCGTTCCATCCCTGTGCTTTCAGCTCCAACTCTTGACCAGCTCTTGTTACTAAATTTAACCCCGCTGCCTTATCGTTAATATGACCAATAATAGACAAGTGAGGATTTCCTTTTATCTTTTCAAAATCTGCAATAGAAACCGTAAATAATAGCTCATAATCTTCTCCTCCGCTTAAGGCTACCATGGTACTATCAATATCAAACTCTTCACAAGTTGAAATTACCTGAGGATCTAAAGGAATTTTATCTTCATAAATTTTACATCCTACATTACTTTGTGAACAAATATGCATGATTTCAGAGGAAAGCCCGTCAGAAATATCAATCATGGCTGTAGGTTGAACATCCATATCTTTCAGAAGAGATGAAATATCTTTTCTTGCTTCTGGTTTTAATTGACGCTCAATCAAATACGTATAGTTATCTAAATCTGGCTGATTATTAGGGTTTACCTTAAATACTTGTTTTTCTCTCTCTAGAACTTGCAGCCCAAGATAAGCGGCCCCCAAATCACCAGTAACTACAATTAAATCTGTTTCTTTTGCTCCATTTCTATAAATAATCTCTTCTTTATCTGCTTTGCCAATAGCAGTAATAGATATGAGCATTCCTTTTGTAGATGAGGTGGTGTCTCCTCCTATTAAATCAATATGGTATGTTTCACACGCCAATTGAATTCCGGCATATAATTCTTCAATTGCTTCCAGAGGAAAACGATTGGAAACTGCTATTGAAACCGTAATTTGTTCTGCTTGTGCATTCATTGCATAGACGTCAGAAAGGTTTACTACAACAGATTTATATCCCAAGTGTTTTAGTGGGACATAACTCAAATCAAAATGAACTCCTTCGACCAATAAATCAGTAGTAATTATTGTCTGTTTATCTGTCTTTTCCAAAACAGCTGCATCATCTCCAACTGCTTTGATTGTTGATTTATTAGAGACTTTAAAATGTTTTGTAATATGATTAATTAAGCCAAATTCTCCTAATTGCTCCAATGACGTTCTTGATTGATTTTTATCTTCTAACATGTTGCAAAGATATACACATCTTAAAAATAATCGCCACATCTTAGCTGCTATTCTCACAATGCTACTATTTGTTCTTTAAATCAGTTATATTTGTTTACTGTTATGATAATGGATTACAAATAAAAAACTCCAAATAATATTAATCTCTTCTCCGGATGAAAAAATTTATTACGCTAACGTGTATTTTACTGTTCATTTACTCCTGTAACAAATCCACTTCTCTTCAATACACACCTCCAGAAATAGTTTCTGGATATACTGGAATTGATTTAATTGAAAACAGTGGTGCCGGACAAACTGTGTATATAATTGAGGCTCCATTAAATGTTGAAGTCGCTGGTTATTTTATTGGTGGCGAGGATGCTGATTTATTAACGCTAAATAGCAATACTGTTAGCTTAAATGCTAATCCTGATTTTGAAGTAAAATCTAGCTATAATTTTGAGGTTATTGTTATTGATTTAGAAGGGAATATAATTGAAATTCAAGGAGTCTCTTTTTCAATTATTGATGTAGACGAAACCCCTCAATTTGTTCTTAATTTTTGTGAAAATGGATTTGCGGGAGAGTATCCCTGTAACAATTATGATTTAATTGCTCATATAGATTTAACTAGTCTTGGCGGTGATTCAGGAAATGATTGTTGGGGATGGACAGACCCAACCTCAGGAAAAGAATATGCTCTAATGGGTCTAAATACTGGAACATCTTTTATTGATATTTCTGACTTAGAATTCCCTAGAATTGTAGGGTTTTTACCAACACATACAATTAATAGTTCATGGAGAGATATCAAAACTTATGGAAACTATGCTTTTATTGTGAGTGAGGCTTCAGGCCATGGGATGCAGGTTTTTGATCTTACAAAATTAAGGAATATTTCTCCCAACCAAGCTCCCGAAACTTTTACATCAGATGCACATTATGATGGTTTTGGTGATGCGCATAACATCGTTATCAATAAGGCTCAAGGATATGCTTATGCTGTAGGTACAAGTACCTATGGTGGTGGGCCTCATTTTATAGACATATCTAATCCATTAACCCCGGTAGCTGCTGGCGGATATGGTGAAGACGCTTATTCTCATGATGCACAAGTTGTTACCTATAACGGCCCAGACAATGATTACACAGGAAAAGAAATTTTAATTGGTAGCAATGAAAATGAAGTTGTAATTGTTGATGTAACCGATAAAATGAACCCTACGCAAATTGCAAAAACAGACTACCCTAACATTGGATATACTCACCAGGGTTGGTTTACAGAAGATCAAAACTATTTTATCCTTGGTGATGAATTAGATGAACGAAACTTTGGAGGAAATACAAGAAATATTGTTTTTGATTTTACTGATTTGGATAATCCCTCAGTTCATCTAAATTATTACGGACCCACTACTGCGATTGACCACAACGGCTATGTAAAAGAGAATGACTATTACCTTGCCAATTACTCTGCTGGAATTAGAGTAATTGATATTGCGAATATCAACAATGAAACTATGACGGAAATTGGATATTTTGATACCTATCCTTCAAATGACAATGCTTCTTTTAATGGGGTGTGGAATGTGTACCCTTATTTTGAAAGTGGTAATATTATTATAAGTGATATCAATACTGGATTTTACATTGTAAGAAAAAGTGAATAGATCCATGAAAAAACACCTGCTTTTTCTACTTTTTATAATTTTTTCTGAATGTACAGAATCAAATTTAGCATTTCATCCAGGAACGAATACCTCTGATGGAATCCTTAAACTAGTTAAAAATTTTGGTGGTTCAAAAAATGATGTAGCTAAATCTGTTGTTTCAACATTAGATGGAGGGTTTGCTGTTCTCGGCTACACACAAAGTATAGATGGAGATGTCACAGACAAAGCAACTGAAGATTATGATTTTTGGATGCTCAAATTTGATTCTGAAGCTCAGTTAGAATGGAATAAAACCTATGGTGGCTCTGGAGATGATAGAGGAAGTAGTATTATTGAAACCTCTGATGGTGGATATGCATTACTTGGGTATTCAGACAGCACGGACGGTGATGTTTCATCCAATAATGGTAACAGAGACTTTTGGCTAGTAAAAATTACTGCGTCCGGGGTGTTGACTTGGCAAAAATCTTTTGGTTATGAGGGATTAGATGAAGGAGTATCTGTCATAGAAACATCAGACAATCATTTGATGCTCTCGGGTGTCTTAGATGTTACTGCATCTGGCGGGGAAGGAAACCAAGGCAGATTATACAACAGACATGCCGGAGGAGATTATTGGTCTATTAAAATAACGCCAACAGGAGATATTGTTTGGTCACGTTTTTATGGTGGAACATTTACAGATAGTCCAACAGGTATTAAAGAAACTTTTAATGATGGTTTCATTAGTGTTGGAGGATCAGACAGTAATGATGTAGATATTTCAAATAACAAAGGATCCTATGATTTTTGGATTGTTAAGTCTAATTTAAATGGAGATATTGTTTGGGAAAAATCATTTGGTGGTTCTGAAATAGATGAGGCAAGAGATATCATTTCTGATGGAAATGGAAATCATATTGTTGTGGGAGATACTCGAAGTAATGACCAAGATGTAGCTTTTAATAACGGCGCTGCAGATCTTTGGGCCATTAAGATTTCTAATAGTGGAGAGCTTTTATGGAATACTTCTATTGGAGGATCTAATTTTGATGTTGCAAGGTCTATTAGCACAACTTTTAACAATGAATTTATAATTGCGGGAAGTTCTAGAAGTTCTAATGGAGATGTTTCAAAAAACCAAGGGCAAAATGATGCTTGGGTTTTAAGACTTGATAACTCTGGACAATTATTATGGGAAACAACAATTGGTGGTTCTGAAATAGATTTCTCATACGATGCTGTTCAAATTAATAATGGAACTATTGTTGCAGTTGGTGAAACGAATAGCTCAAATGGAGATATTATAGATAACAAAGGGTTTACTGACCTATTAATTGCACAAATAAATTAACTACAGTCATGAAAAAAATTATAATTATCTGTCTTTTTTTTGGTTTAAACAACTGTAGTCAAGACAGAGATATTAGTCTGTCTCCGGTTGCAATCACCTTAAATTTTGCTCATTCTTGGGGTGAAGATGAAATATCAAGCTCGGACTTTGATGAACTAAAATTTACAAATGAAAATGAACAGACTCTAAGTATAAATAGACTTAGGTATGTAATTTCAGAAATAATACTAATTCATGAGAGTGGTGAACCAACTGTACTTAATGATTATAACTTAGTTGATTTAACCAATGAAGCTGGCTTATCTTTTACAACCTCTGAATCTATTTTACCAGGAGATTATGTGTCTGCGTCTTTTAGATTTGGTTTTAGTAATAATTTAAATATTGACGGAGCATACCCTGACCTAAACTCGGCTCTTTTTAATGTTCCTGGGCTATTAGGTGGTGGATATCATTTTATGCAGCTAGATGGAATGTATATTGATAATAATAATCAAGAAGCCGCTTATAATTATCATGTTATTAATGCTTTTGATGCCTCTAACCCTAATGAAACTGTGGAGACATCTTTTTCTGTAAATATTGGAGGATTAACCATTGGTAGCAACACAAACATCAATATGAAAATGGATGTTTCTGAATGGTTCAAAAACCCAAATATGTGGGATTTAGACGAATTCGATACAAATTTAATGGGAAATTATGATGCACAACTATTAATGAATCAAAACGGTTCATCTGTGTTTGATTTAGTTTCCATTACTCAATAAAAATGAAAAAATATTTTCTGCTTCTACTTTTGTTTTCAATCTTATTTGTTTCTTGTTCAAATAAAGACAATACTATAGAAGAAGAATATACACCCATACCCTATACGCTTGAGGTTCCTGAACTTTTTCAACAAAAATTAATAGCCCCTTTAATCCCAACAAATAATCCTTTAACTGAAGAAGGTATTGCCTTGGGGAAAAAGTTATTTTTTGATAAAAAACTTTCAAAAGACAACACACAATCTTGTGCTTCATGCCATAATCCTAGAAATTCATTTACGGACAGTTTAAGATTTAGTCTTGGTGTAGATGGGTTGCCTGGATCACGAAATTCGATGCCTTTATTTAATCTGGCATGGAATTTTAATGATAAATTTGCTTGGGACGGGAAAGAATTGAGCCTAGAAAGGCAAGCTTTAGAGCCCGTTAGAAACCCTATTGAAATGCATAATTCATGGTCTAATGTAGCTTTAAGATTACAGCAAGATCAAGAATACCCTTCGATGTTTCTATATGCTTTTGGAACTGAAAGAATCGATTCTACTTTAGTAACCAAAGCTATTGCTCAATTTGAAAGGACGCTTATTTCTGGAAATGCTAAATTTGATCAATATCTTCTTGGAAACACTTCGCTAAGTCAACAAGAACTTAATGGTTTTACTATTTTTATGAGTGAAGACAAAGGTGACTGTTTTCATTGTCATGGGAGTGATAATAATCCTTTGTGGACAGATAATGATTTTCACAACAACGGTTTAGATACTTCATTTAATGATCTTGGGTTAGGAGCAGTAACTGGAGATCCAAATGATAATGGTAAGTTTAAATCTCCTTCTTTAAGAAACCTAGTTTATACGGCTCCTTATATGCATGATGGGCGCTTTTCAACATTAGAGGAGGTTATTAATCATTATAGCGAGGGTCTTCAAAATTCAAGTACCATTGATCCATTAATGAAAAAAGTTAACCAAGGCGGAGTTCAATTAACACCTCTGGAAAGGGCAGATTTAAAGGCTTTTTTAATCACCTTAACAGATGATGATTTTATAAATAACCCCTCTTTTCAAAATTAAAGTAGACATATCCCATTGTTATAAATCAATATATTGAAGCCAACACTGGTAATTTTAGACTTATGTCGTATCTTTGCATCCACAATTTAGAGTTAATCTATTTAAAAGTTATGATAAAGGTTTCGGACAATGCAAAGAAGAAGGTCGTTCAACTTATGACAGACGACGGCTTTGATGCAACAACAGACTATGTAAGAGTTGGTGTAAAAAGTGGAGGTTGTTCTGGTCTCTCTTATGACTTAAAGTTTGACAATAAACAGCAAGAAAACGATAAAATTTTTGAAGACAATGATGTTAAAATTATTGTCGACAAAAAAAGTTTCCTGTATTTAGTAGGTACCACCCTAGAGTTTTCTGGAGGTTTAAATGGAAAGGGGTTTGTTTTTAACAATCCTAATGCTAACAGAACTTGTGGATGTGGAGAAAGTTTTTCATTATAATTAGAAATTAAAATGAGCAAGTATACTGAAGACGATTTAAGAGAAGAATTAGAAACTAAAGAATATGAATACGGTTTCTACACAGATATAGAAAGTGAAACCTTTGCCAAGGGTTTGAATGAAGATGTTGTGCGGGCAATTTCTAAAAAGAAAAATGAGCCAGAATGGATGACTGAATGGCGCTTAAAAGCGTTTGAGGTTTGGTCTAAAATGGAAGAGCCAGAATGGGCAAATGTAACCTACAAAAAGCCAGAATTTCAAGAAATTGCTTACTATTCTGCACCTAAACAAAAACCAAAATTAAATAGTATTGACGATGTAGACCCAGATTTATTGGCAACTTTTGAAAAACTAGGGATTTCCCTAGAAGAACAAAAAAGATTGGCTAATGTTGCTGTAGATATTGTCGTTGACTCTGTTTCTGTTGCTACTACTTTTAAAAAGACTCTAGGGGAAAAAGGAATTATTTTTATGCCTATTTCTGAAGCCATTCAAGAGCATCCAGAATTAGTTAGAAAACATTTAGGTACAGTTGTGCCACCTTCAGATAATTTTTATGCCGCGCTAAACTCAGCAGTATTTTCTGATGGGTCATTCTGTTATATTCCAAAAGGGGTTAAATGCCCAATGGAACTCTCAACATATTTTAGAATTAACGAAGGAGGAACTGGTCAATTTGAAAGAACTCTTGTAGTTGCTGATGAAGGAAGTTTTGTAAGTTATCTAGAAGGGTGTACTGCCCCAAGCAGAGACGAAAATCAATTACATGCTGCAGTTGTTGAATTAATTGCTATGGACGATGCCGAAATCAAATACTCAACTGTACAAAATTGGTTTCCTGGCAATAGTGAAGGAAAAGGAGGAGTGTATAATTTTGTAACCAAAAGAGGGCTTTGCGAAACCAATGCTAAAATATCATGGACTCAAGTAGAAACAGGATCTGCAATTACATGGAAATATCCAAGTTGTATTTTAAAAGGAAATAATTCTGTTGGAGAATTCTACTCTATTGCAGTTACAAACAATTTTCAACAAGCTGATACAGGTACTAAAATGATTCACTTGGGGAAAAACACCAAATCAACTATTATATCTAAAGGAATTTCTGCTGGAAAATCACAAAATAGCTATCGTGGATTAGTACAAATTAGTTCTAGAGCAGAAAATGCTAGAAATTTTTCTCAGTGTGATAGTCTGTTAATGGGGAATAAATGTGGAGCTCACACCTTCCCTTACATAGAAGTAAAGAATAAAAGCGCTCAAGTTGAACACGAAGCTACTACCAGTAAAATTGGTGAAGATCAGCTTTTCTATTGTAATCAACGAGGTATTGATACTGAAAAAGCCATTGCTTTAATTGTTAACGGCTTTAGTAAAGAGGTATTAAACAAGCTCCCCATGGAGTTTGCTGTTGAGGCTCAAAAATTATTGGAAATTAGCTTAGAAGGTTCAGTTGGATAATCAATAAAAACAACGCTTAAGTGTAAACTTAAAAGCACATAGTACAAGAACATGTTAAAAATAGAAAATTTACAAGCGAGTGTAGACGACAAATCAATCTTAAAGGGGTTGAATTTAAATGTAAAGTCTGGTGAGGTTCATGCAATCATGGGGCCAAATGGTGCTGGAAAGAGCACACTCGCAAACATCATTGCTGGAAAAGAAGAATACGATGTTACAAACGGAACAATGGAGCTAAATGGCGAAGATATTAGTGAATTATCTCCTGAAGAAAGAGCACACAATGGTGTGTTTTTATCGTTTCAATATCCGGTTGAAATTCCTGGAGTTTCTGTAACTAATTTTATTAAAACATCTATCAACGAAACTCGAAAAGCAAAAGGTCTAGATGATATGCCTGCCAAGGATATGCTGAAAATGATTCGCGAAAAATCTGAACTTTTAGAGATCGATCGTAAGTTTTTATCTCGTTCTTTAAATGAAGGGTTTTCTGGAGGAGAAAAAAAACGTAATGAGATTTTTCAAATGGCAATGCTAGAGCCAAAACTTGCCATATTAGATGAAACAGACTCTGGTCTTGATATTGACGCTCTAAGAATTGTTGCCAATGGTGTTAACAAATTAAAATCTAAAGACAATGCTGTTATCGTAATTACTCATTATCAAAGATTACTAGATTACATAGTGCCCGATTTTGTGCATGTGTTACATGATGGTAAAATAGTTAAAACTGGTGACGCTTCTTTAGCATTAGAACTAGAAGCTAAAGGTTACGATTGGATAAAGGAAGAAATTAGCGCATAATTAAGAATGTTTTTTTTGATAGCTTTTTGATAATAATTTTGGAATAATAAATAAAATGGATTTAAAAGAAAAAATAGTTTCATCATACGTTGCTTTTGAAGATGGCGTTAACATAAATTCTGATATTCATGAAATTAGAGCTGAAGCTTTTAAAAACTTTGAAAAACTAGGCTTTCCATCAAAAAAATTAGAAGCCTGGAAATATACTTCATTAAACAGTATTCTAAAGGAAGACTATAGTATTTTCCCCGATAAAGAAAAAAGCATCTCACTTGCTGAGGTAAAAAAATATTTTATTCATGATATTGATACCTATAAAATTGTCTTTATCGATGGTAAATACAGTTCTTTTTTATCTGAAACAACTCATGATAATATTGATGTATGCTTAATGTCTTATGCATTAACCAAAACAAAGTACAGGCCTGTTATTGAAAATTATTTTAACAAGATCGCTCAGCAAGATAATTTAACTTCATTAAATACAGCATTTTCTAAAGAGGGCGCCTACATTCATATCCCAAAAAATACGGAAGTAGAGAAGCCTATTCAAATAATTAATTTTACTACTGGCGAGGAAAGCGCTACAATGCTACAGCCAAGAAATTTAATTGTTGTAGATAAAAATGCACATGTTCAAATTATCGAAAGACATCAAAGCCTAACAAGTAATGCAGCATTAACAAATGTAGTCACCGAAATATTTGCAGACAGACATTCTACTGTAGATTTTTATAAAATACAAAATGACCATATTGAAGCCTCATTAGTTGACAATACTTTTGTTGAACAGCAATCAAATAGTATTGTTTCAGTTCATACTTTTTCATTTGGTGGTAACATTACAAGAAACAACTTAAACTTCTTTCAAAAAGGAGAACACATAGATTCTATTTTAAAAGGAATTACTATCATTGAAGGAAAGCAACATGTAGATCATCACACCTTAGTTCATCATATTGAACCAAACTGTGAAAGCCATCAAGATTACAAAGGAATTTATGATGAGCGCTCTACTGGCGTTTTCAACGGTAAGGTCATCGTAGAAAAAGAGGCTCAAAAAACCAATGCTTATCAAAAGAATAATAATATTTTGATGAATAACAAATCTACTATTAATGCAAAACCTCAATTAGAGATTTTTGCAGATGATGTAAAATGTTCTCATGGGTGTACCATTGGTCAATTAGACGAACAGGCTTTGTTTTATATGCAACAACGAGGTATTCCTAAAAAAGAAGCCAAAGCACTTTTAATGTACGCCTTCGCAAATACAGTTCTTGAAAGTGTAAAAATTCCTGAAGTTAAGGAAAGAATTACGAAGTTAATTGCTACCAAGTTAAACGTCAATATTGGCTTTAACATATAAAAATTAGACTAGAAAAAAGGCTTAAAGCTCGTTTTCTTTAATCTTGTACCCTTATATTTTTAAGTAATATAGTGCTAGAACAAACAATGTTGTAACTCCTAATAAAAATATAATCCAAGAACTTATGATTATATTTTTGTAAAAAAGTAAATCCTAATTATCGACACAGAAAAATAATTTAATATTTCGTTGTCTTGTGTATTTATTGAATAGATTGTATTATTCCCTTTAAAAATTTATTTTCATTGTAATTTTTTAACCCCAAACGAACAACTACCATCTCCTGATCCGGAAGTATATATACTCGCTGCCCTTGATATCCGTCTGCATAAAACATATTGGACGGAACGTCTTTCATTTTTTTTCCGGTATTTAACCAAAAATGAGCCCCATAGCTATTATTTGAAGTGGGTGTTGGTTTTGTAATATAATCTACCCAAGCAGGGGAGAAAATTTGAGTTCCATTCCAACTCCCTTTGTGTAAATATAACAATCCAAATTTTGCCCAATCTCTTGGTGTAGCCCAGGCATATGAAGACGCTACATAATGACCTTTTACATCGGTCTCAATAATCATAGAATTCATGCCTATTTTGTCTATTAATTCTCGATACCAGTAGTCTAAATATTCTTGCTGGTTTCCTAGTTTTTGTCTTAAAATTCCTGACAACAAATTTGAGGTACCAGATGAATAATTCCATGAGGAATTAGGGGAATCTATTAACTGTTGTTTTTGTTGCATCTTAGTCATATCGTCCTCTAAAAACAACATTTTTGTAACGTCTGATATCTTATCATAATTTTCATCCCAAGCTAATCCACTATTCATTTGCAACAAATTATGAAGAGTTATTTCTTTTCGGTCATCATTTTCCCATTCTAAAATTGGTGCTCTGTCTTGAACTGATAACTTTCCCTGGTACTGCATAATTCCATAAACAGTACTTAAAATACTTTTTGTCATAGACCATCCAAGCATTCTAGAATCTTTCGTGAAACCCTTACCATACCTCTCTACAATTAGTTGGTTTTTATACAACACTAGAACCGCCCTTGTTTGATATGAATTTTCAAAAATTGAAGAAACAGCCGAGTCTAATTTTTCATAATTTATAGTATTAAATAGGGTGTCTTTTTGAGAGTTTTCCCCAAAAGGATAGGTTAGTGAGGTATTTATAATGGAGCGTTTTGGAATTAACTCTTTCTTGTTCACATCATATCCTTTTGTAATTAATACACTACCTAAACCCTTTCTGTAAACTGCTTTTCTTGGCAACATGCCTAGTGTAGATGCTAATGCAAAATTATTTTCACGGCTAACAGCGGTGTTTGCCAAATTTATAGGTGAAAAATTATTATCTGTAGCGTTGGTTAAGGCTACTGATCTGTTTGCAACAAAAATTGAAGAACTGGTGCTTTTTGCTGCATACCCTGAAATAATATTAAGTTTAGGGTAATTTATTATTATTATAAGTAACAGTGTTACCGATAAAAGCAGTAGAATCTTTTTGATTATTTTCATGGAAAAAGGGTTAGGCAATCACAAAAATAAGAATAAAATAACAGGTTTATTAAAAGATTTATCTTTGATACCCTACCTTTGTCTCTCAAAATCAATAGAATGTTTCCAATAGAAAAAATTCGAGAAGATTTTCCAATATTACAAAGAGCTGTTAATGGAAAACCTCTAATTTATTTTGATAATGCCGCAACTTCACAAACTCCTAAAATTGTGATTGACGCTATTGTTGATTACTACTCGAATTACAATGCAAACATTCATAGGGGCGTTCATACGTTAAGTCAAGAAGCAACAGACAAGTATGAGCAAGCTAGAGAAACTCTAAAAACTCATTTTAACGCAAAATATGCTTACGAAATGATTTTTACCTCTGGAACTACCCATAGTATTAATATTGTTGCTTCAGGCTTCTCTAGTCTGCTTAAAAAAGGCGATGAGGTTATTGTTTCCGCTTTAGAACATCACTCTAACATTGTTCCCTGGCAAATGTTGTGCGATAAAACAGGTGCTAAATTGAATGTTATTCCCATGAATGAGGATGGAGCACTGATTATGAGTTCATATGATGAATTACTTTCAAACAATACAAAACTAGTTTTTTGCAACCATATTTCAAATGCATTAGGCACTATAAACCCTATTGAAGAAATTATTAAAAAAGCACATCAAGTTGGAGCGGCTGTTTTAATTGACGGGGCCCAATCTACACCACATATGAAAGTAGACTTTCAAAGATTAAATGTAGACTTTTATGTAACCTCAGCACATAAAATTTGCGGACCTACGGGTGTAGGGCTTTTATACGGTAGAAAAGAGTGGCTAGAAAAGCTGCCACCATACCAAGGTGGCGGTGAAATGATTGAAACAGTTACTTTTAAAAAAACTACTTACGCCGGATTACCTCATAAATTTGAAGCAGGAACTCCAAATATTTGTGGAGGCATTGCTTTTGGTGTAGCCATTAATTATATGAATTCAATCGGCTTTGATGCTATTAACAAGTATGAGCAAGAGCTACTTGAATACGGAACTCAAGAATTATTAAAAATTAATGAGCTAAAAATTTACGGAACATCCAAGAAAACTTCCGTTATTTCTTTTAATGTAGGTGCTATTCATCCATATGATATTGGTTCTATCCTTGATAAATTAGGAATAGCCGTTAGAACAGGGCATCATTGTGCTCAGCCTATCATGGATTATTATAAAATACCAGGTACTGTAAGAGCTTCTTTTGCATTTTACAATACGAAAGAAGAAATCGATGTTTTTGTCAAAGGTCTAAAAAGAGCAATCTTAATGTTGAGTTAGACAAGCCTATCAATTAAGTTACTGTTTTTATTATCTTTATAAAAATAGTCCTATGAAAAAAACAGCTCTTCTAATTTTTGCAAACTGCTTCTTAATCTTTAGTTGTTCTTCCACAAGAAATATAGATCAATTTCAAAAAATACAATATAAATCCATTACTAGAGGATATTCAACACAAATTCTCTTACAAGGGGATACTCTGAAATATTTTAAAAATAATAACAAAGCCCTTTCTTTATTCGTTTCTAAAGAGGTTAAAAACTCTTTAAATAAGCTACTTAAAGAGGCTCATCCTGAAACAATAGATCTTCTTAAAGCTCCTTCAAATAAATTTCAATATGATGGAGCCATGCATACAACCTTAGAAGTAATTTGGAATGGAAAAACTTATAAAAGTGCTGGTTTTGATGATGATAACCCACCTAAAAAACTAAACTCTTTTATAAACTTCTTGCGAAGTTTAGTTCAATAAAAAAAGGCAACCAAACGGTTGCCTTTTATATTTAAAATATCTTATTAGATTATATTAATAATCAAACGTTAATTTAAGTACAGTTCTACGACCAATTACAGGCATACTTGGGAATGCTCTATACTTCTGATCTAAAACATTAGTTGCAGATAAATCTAATTTTAGATTATCAGAAACGTTGTACCCTATATTCACATCAAATAAATTTTTCTCTTGTACTTCACCAGAGAAGAATCCTTGGTTAGAATAAAAAGAATCGTCATGCTGAAAAGCAACTGAACCTCTTACTTTCTCTTTTGAATATTGAACACCTGCTCTGTATTTGAATTTAGGAGCATTTAAGTAAGAAGAAAATGGTAGACCGTCATCATTAGATTCTCCAGGAATCCATTCATTCTGACTTAACCAAGAAGTATTAAACCAAAGGGTAACATCATCATTTAAGAAATATTCCATCGCTAAATCTGCACCTACGTGACTTCTTGTAGCACCATCAAAACGTCGATAACCTGCAGGAATGTGCATTAAGCCATCACCTTGAGGTACAGCTGTTGTTTCTACAGTACCAAATATTGGAAATAACGGTGATACAGCTCCTTCAAAAGCAGCTCCTCCTTGAGTGAATCCACCTCCAATTTGTCCGGCAGCAGCATTAATAGTTCCTCCAATTACTGCGCCAATAGGCGCTATCGCTGGAGACCCTGGGAAAAGTGCATCTGCTGGAGCTCCTGTAGCCCATATAGCTTGTGGAATTCCTGCTGCAGTATATTGTCCTTGTACAAAACCCGTTACTGCACCTATTACTCCAGCATCCGCGGCAAAATCAGCCGCTACTTGAGCCCCTAAGTCATCTGCAATATTTGCTCCTACCAAATTAAATGTTGGCCCAATAGCCGTAAATTGTGTAAATCCTTTTCTTTCATAAGTGTACACATCTAAGGCTACAGATAATTTATTTGCAATTAGTCCTTTATATCCTATTTCAAAAGAATTTAAAGTTTCTACTGCAGATCGTCCAGTACCCGTTAGTTCATTCATTGGCTCTCCATTGAATAAATTATATCCAACTAACTGCCCTGTTCCTCCTGAAGGTACATACCCGTTAAAGAAATTTTGAACTACTGGTAATAAAGGATTTCCTGCTAAGCCACCAAATATTGCATCTAATGTAGGTCCGGCTACGGCACCGTAAGCATATGCTAAAGGAAATTGAGTAGTTCCATATGGAAGGTCAGGTAATCCTGGCACCGCTAGATCTATTGTTGGGTTATCTGGAAAAACTTGTGGTGCATATTGCCCTGATAACCAAACATCTGCAATCCCTGGTGCTAAGACAGACACTGGAAAATCTATATTTTGTTGTAAGGCAGAAGGACCTGTGTTTGCTTTATTAAATGACGCTCTAAACGTATGGTTATCGTTTGCTTTGTATACTACAGCAACTCTAGGTGCAAAAGCTCCTTCATCAATAAAATTAAACTTGTCATATCTTCCCGCATAAGTAATATCTAACTTATCACTAATTTTAGAAGTTCCCTGAAGGTAAGCTCCTGTAATAATATAATCATCTCTATCTTCATTAATACCGTAAAGTGTACCTGCTGTCATAGATTTAGAATTTCTATAATCAGTACCTATTGTAAAATTGGTGTTTAAAAATTTTGGAACATCAAAATTGTATTGAAGCTGAGCCTCTAAAGAATTTCTTTCGGCTACTTGTCTTAAACCTGTTTGGTATAAAAATGTAGGATTTTCTTCATCTCCACCATCATTATAATTGTAATATACTTGTGCAAATAGTCCTCCTGATTGAACTCTACCTTGAACCCAGTAATCATTTCCTTGTTGATATCCAGCTCCTTGTGAGTTAAAAAATACTCCACCACCATTTGCAAATCCTGCCGAAAGAAAAGCAGTCGTTTCGTCTGAAGGTCTAAATTCTAAGTGTACGTTTGCTGAATAATTTTTGTACTCTGTGGCTAATGGGTTTCCATCTCCGTTATCATCTAAATCTGTAAGAGATAGTAGCTGTTCTCCTGGTTGCGTAGGATCTACTCTCCCATTTACAATCGCTGGTTGAGAAACAGTGGTTTGTAAGCTAGAAATAAAATCAGCATCTTCAACGGGGTCTAACTCAAAGTCTTTCCCTCTTTGATATCTTACGTTAACTTTAAATCCAAATTTTTCGTTATCGTTTTTAAAAGCATGTCTAACAGTCATACCTGTTGTGCTTAATGTACCTCCTAGCATTTCCACTGTAGTACCTGGGTAATCTATAGGGCTTTTAGACATAAAGTGAACAACACCTGAAGTTACTCCAGGACCGTATAAGGCTGAAGCCGCACCTCTTACAACCTCTACTCTTTGAATATCTATATTAGACATTCCTGTTTGATTGCTGTAAAAAGTTCCTGCAGAAGGTGTTACTAAATAACGGTAGTCTAATATTGGAAATGTAGAAGTTCCAAATACACCAGAACCGGCACGCATTTCAATGTTAATTGTATTTGCAGATTGTTGTTGCATCTGTACACCAGCGATATTTGCTAAATTCATCACAGGGTCAACCGCTGCTGCTGAATTTAATATGTCTTTAGGTGTAATTATGCTTACAGAAGCTGGTGCTTCTTGCACTTTCTGTCTTCTTCTAGAAGCTGAAAATACTATTTCTTCAAGAGAGGTAGCGTCTTCTTCAAGACTTACCATTACTTCTTGATTGTTTTTAGTTATTTCAACACTCATGGCTTTGTAGCCAAGCATAGAAATTTCGATTGTGAAAGGTGGAGCAGCATTAACTTTAAGGGAGAATTTACCATCAAAGTCTGTTGTTGTTCCAATTGCTTTATCAGAAACCTTAACATTAGCTCCTAAAAGCGTTTCACCTGTTTGTGCGTCTTTAACCAATCCTGTAACGGTGGTTTGTGCTAGCATTGTTGCGCTAGCAAGCATAACAAATGCAAAGAATATTGTCTTTTTTATCATGATATAAATTGTTTATTAACTAAGACGAATGTACGATATTTTTTGATTTTTGTAATATTTTTGTAATATTTTTGAGTTATTCATGAGTGATGGTGGAACTTTTTGTCAAAATCTTATTTTAAATTGAATTGATTTTTTCTAACAATGTATTGTAACTTTGTCTTTTAATTATTCTTCTTTTGAAAATTATTCATTCTATTTCTAATTTTAGTTCATCTAGTAGCACCATTGTTACTATTGGTACATTTGACGGCATACATGTTGGACATCAAAAAATATTGAAAGACTTAATTGATACCGCCAAAAAAGAAGGTAAAAAATCTGTTCTTCTTACTTTTTTTCCACATCCAAGAATGGTTTTACAAAAAGATAAAGGCATTCTCTTATTAAATACGATTAACGAGAAATCTTTTTTATTGAAAAGAATGGGGTTAGATTTTTTAATCATTCATCCATTTAGTAAGGAGTTTTCTAGATTAACGGCTCTTGATTTTGTGAGAGATGTGTTGGTTAATAAATTAAATACCTCAAGACTAATTATTGGTTATGACCACCATTTCGGTAAAAATAGAGAAGGCAATATTCACCAGTTAAAAGAGTATAGTTTATTGTATGGTTTTGATGTTGAAGAAATTCCTGCCCAAGACATTGACGATGTTTCTGTAAGTTCTACCAAGATTAGAACAGCATTACAAAACGGTGAATTAAAAACCGCAAACAAGTACCTTGGATACCGTTATTTATTAAATGGTATTGTAGTTGATGGTGAAAAACTTGGCACTAAAATTGGCTTCCCAACAGCAAATATTAACATAGAAGAATCTTACAAACTAATACCAAAAACAGGGGTTTATGTAATTACTGCAATTATTGACGGCTCCTCACATAATGGAATGATGAATATTGGGTTTAACCCAACTGTTAGAGGGAAAAAGCAAACAATTGAGGCTCATTTATTTGATTTTCGCGAAAACTTATATGGTAAAAAAATAACCATTGAATTACTTTATTTTCTTAGAAATGAGCAAAAATTTCTTTCTGTTGATGAATTAATCGATCAATTAAAAATAGACAAAGAGAATGCTATTTCCTTTCTAGCAAACAATCCATCATAACTCATTGTAATATTGACTCACTTACTATATCTTTGAACACTTATAATAATTTAAATCATGTTACAGGTTCAGTTTATCAAAGACAATCAAAAAAAAGTTTTAGATGGGTTGGCAAAAAGAAATTTTGCTAACGCCAACACTATTATTGATGCTGTTCTTAAAGCAGACGAAAAAAGAAGAAAAACTCAAGTATTGCTAGACAATACGCTAGCAGAACTAAATACACTTTCAAAAGAGATTGGTCTATTGTTTAAATCTGGTCAAACACAAAAAGCGACCATTGTTAAAGAAAAAACAAGTCTTCTTAAAGAACAATCAAAAGCTTTAACTGATCAATTAAATGCCCTTTCAAAAGAGCTAACTGATTTATTGTACCAACTACCAAACATCCCTCATGCCAGTGTTGCATCTGGAAAATCTGAGGATGATAATGAAGAAATTTTTAAAGAAGGTGCTATACCAACCCTCCACAAAGGATCACTGCCTCATTGGGAGTTAGTAAAGAAGTATGATATTGTAGATTTTGAATTAGGAACTAAGATCACAGGTGCTGGTTTTCCAGTTTATAAAGGAAAAGGAGCTAAGCTTCAAAGAGCTTTAATTAACTATTTTCTAGATAAAAATACAGAAGTAGGCTATAAAGAGTTTCAGGTGCCACATCTGATAAATGAATCTTCCGGAATAGGAACTGGTCAGTTGCCCGATAAAGAAGGTCAAATGTATCATGTTGGAATTGATGATTTGTACTTAATTCCTACGGGAGAAGTGCCTATTACTAATATGTTCCGTGGTAATATTGTTAATGAGGGTGATTTACCAATATTATCCACCGGATATACTCCTTGTTTTAGGCGTGAAGCCGGAAGTTATGGCTCTCATGTTAGAGGGTTAAATAGATTACATCAATTTGATAAGGTAGAGATTGTTCGGATAGAACACCCTGACAACTCTTACAAAGCCCTAGACGGAATGGTAGAACATATTAAAGGAATACTTAGAGAATTAAAATTACCATATCGAATATTGCGTTTATGTGGAGGTGATACCGGTTTTACAGCTGCTTTAACTTTTGATTTTGAAGTGTTTTCTACAGCACAAGACAGGTGGTTAGAAATTAGTTCCGCTTCAAATTTTGAAACTTTTCAAGCAAACAGACTAAAACTTCGTTTTAAGAACAAAGAGGGGAAAAATCAATTAGCTCACACTTTGAATGGGAGTTCACTTGCTTTGCCGAGGGTGTTGGCAGGAATTCTTGAGAATTATCAAACAGAAGAGGGCATTCAAATACCTGAGGTTTTAATACCTTACACCGGATTCTCTGTCATTAATTAGCAATTACAGCCATCATTAATCTCTTGTATTTATTCATTTCTAAAAGGGCCTTAAAATAATTACTTATTTGACCAGACCTCATGAACTCTATTGAGTTTGTTTTTGCTGTTTCGTATTTTTTATTTAAATCTTTCATTGTTGTTTTTAATTTAGCGGGATTAATATTATTGTTTATAAATTATTTCAACAAGTATGCCAAAATTTTAGAATGGCCTTCGGAAATAGCAAATATTTAATGAAGTTTAACATTTGAGTTGATTATCTTTGAAAGAGATGAAGAACATTCTACTCACAATAGCGCTATTTTCTTTTAGTTTTATCTCCAGCCAAAACAACCTTAATTTGGCAGAGAATTATTTTCGTGAAGGAGAGTACGAAAAAGCAACTCAGCTATATGAATCACTAGAAAAAAACAATCCTTATAATACCAGGTACCTAAAACGTTTAATTACTTGTTACCAAGAGACAAATAATTATGAAAAAGCATCAGAGCTTCTTCAAAAAAAGCTGGTCAAAAACCCCTCTCAACACTACTTAAGAATAGAAATTGGATATAATTTTGATCAGCAGAAAAAACCTGCATTAGCAAAAAAAGAATATGATTTTGCTATTAGGGCAATTGAATCAAACCCCAGTTTAGGGGGTATTATGGGAAGAATGTTCCAGCAAAATAATCTCTTAGATTATGCCTTAAAAGCATACTCAAGAGCATTGGTCTTCAATAAAGATGCTAGTTTTGAATACCAAATAGCTCAAATTTATGGTGAAAAAGGAGCGTATCAAAAAATGTTTGATTCTTGCATGGAGCTATTAGATAAAGATGAAAATTATCTCGGTGGAATTCAACGCTATATAAGCAGATATATTAGTGATGATGCCAGTGATATAATCAATATTTCTTTAAAAAAATCAATTTTAAAAAAATCGATCAGTAATCCAAAAAATATTTGGAATGAATTGTTAAGCTGGCTTTTTACAAAACAAAAACAATATGGCAGAGCTTTCATTCAAGAAAAAGGACTTTTTAATAGAGGTCTGGAAAATGTTGAAACAATTTTTAGGTTAGGTAAAATAGCCTTTACTAACCAAGACTATGAAACTGCAAGAAATTGTTATTTATTCTTGTTGGATAACACGAATTTTATTGAGGAAAAACTCACTGCTGAATTGTATCTTTTAAAAATTTCAGTAAAAAATGCTGACAAAAATAACCTTGTTTTGTTTGAAGAAAAACTAAAAGAGTATGGGGTTAATGGAAATACATTAGATATTCAATTAGAATTTGCAGACTATTTAACTTTTGAAAACAATACTCCTCAAAAAGCAATAAGTGTGTTAGAAAAAGCACTAAGTTTTTCATCCTCTAAGTTTAAAAAAGCAAGAATAAAATTAAAATTAGGAGAAGTGCTTGTTTTTGTAGGAAAATTTAATGAAGCTCTCATTTATTTTTCTCAAGTACAAACCAAACTTAAAAACCACCCTTTATCTCAAGAGGCGCGTTTTAAAGTAGCACAAACCTCCTATTTTAAAGGAGATTTTAAATGGGCAAAATCTCAATTAAAAATTTTAAAAAACGCTACAACTCAACTTACTGCAAATGATGCGGTTGATTTATTCTTACTAATTTCAGACAATGAGTCTAAAGATTCAATTCCTTCGGGGCTAGAAGACTTTGCAAAAGCAGAATTACTAGCTTATCAAAATAAAAATATAAAGTCTATTAAATTGTATGATAAGCTATTAAAACAGTATCAAGGGCAATCTATAGAGGACGAAGCTTTATTTAATCAGGCAAAACTTTTTGTAGCAGAACAACAATACGAAATGGCAGTCACAAATCTGTTAAAAATAATTTCTATTAATCCTGAAGGAATTTTAACAGACAACTCCTATTATTTATTAGGTGAAATTTATAAAAACAACATAAAAGACTTTGAAAAAGCTTCTGAGTACTATCAAAAAATTATCTTTGAAAAACCGTCGAGTATCTATTTAGTTGATGCAAGACAAAAATATAGAGAAATCAGAGGAGACAATATCAATTAAAAGCTCTTCTTCAATTATTTTTTATCCGAAAACAACCTATGTATATTTATAACGTTACAATGAATATAGACGAAAGCATTCACAAAGAATGGTTTTTGTGGATTCATAAACACATACAAGATGTATTGGCATCAGGCTTCTTTGTTTCTGCAAAACTTACACAGGTTTTGGTAGAAGAGGAGATGGGTGGAGTTACCTATTCTGTTCAGTACACTGCAAACAGCAAAGAAGATTTAAATGACTATTATACCAATACTGCTCCTAAATTAAGAAATGAAAGTATAAAGAAATTTGCAGATAAAATGATCTCCTTTAGAACAGAATTAAAAGTTGTCAAAGAATTTTACCCACCTAGCTCACATAATTAAATATGAAATTAAAAATACCATCTTCTGGACGCATAGTTGTTTATACTGGTGTCTCGCTTCTTATCTCAGGAGGATTTACAGGGTATTTGTATTGGGGTGTAGAGCCACAAGAATCAATTGGAGGTTTTTTATGTGGACTAGGAGTAAGCCTCATATTACTTTCTAATGTTGCGTTAAAAAAGAAATGACTGTAAGAGCAAAAAAACACCTAGGGCAACACTTCTTAAATGATGAAGACACTGCAAAAAATATTGCAAATTCTTTGTCGGGGGTTGGTTATGATACTGTTCTAGAAATTGGTCCAGGAATGGGGGTTTTAACAAAGTATTTATTAGAAAGTGAGGCACAAATTAATGTTATAGAAATTGACAGGGATTCGGTTGCATACTTAAATAATGATTTTAAAAATGAGCATGTAAACCTAGACACAACAAATGCTAAATTTAAAATTATTGAAGGTGACTTTTTAAAACAAGATGTCCCAACTTTTTTTAATAAAAAGCAAGTTGCTATTATCGGAAACTACCCCTACAATATCTCTTCTCAAATTATATTTAAAGCCATTGAAAATCGAGAATATATTCCCGAATTATCTGGTATGTTTCAAAAAGAAGTTGCTAAAAGAATTGCAGAAAAAGAGGGAAGTAAGGTGTATGGAATTATTTCTGTATTAACTCAAGCTTTTTATGATGTAGAGTATTTGTTTACTGTTCCGCCATCCGTTTTTAATCCTCCGCCAAAAGTAGACTCTGGAGTTATAAGACTTATTAGAAAAAAGGATTTTTCTCTGCCTGTAGATGAAAAGTTATTTTTTAGAGTCGTAAAAACAGCTTTTAATCAACGAAGAAAAATGTTGAGAAGTAGTTTAAAGTCTTTCAAACTTTCGGATACCTTAAAAGAAGATACTATATTTGCGATGCGGCCTGAACAATTGTCTGTAAACGAGTTTGTTAAACTCACGCATAAAATAGCAACTGATGTCATTTGAGATTACTACAGAATTTTTAGAAAAACTAACCTCTTACATAGAGGGTTCTAAAAACAAGCCTATAATTGGTTTGTTTGAAGAAATGCATTATGCTGATGTTGCTGAAATTCTAGACGAACTATCTTTTGACAAGGTGGTTTATATTATAAAACTTCTTGACAGCGAAAAAACTTCGGCTGTTTTAATGGAGTTAGACGAAGATATTCGGGAAAAAATACTTCAAAACCTTTCTGCTAAAGAAATTGCTGAAGAGGTTGAAGAGTTAGATTCTGATGATGCCGCAGATATTATAGGGGAACTTTCAGAAGAAAGACAAGAGGCGGTAATGTCTCAAATTGAAGATAAAGAGCAGGTTAAAGAAATTGAGGAGCTTCTTACCTATGATGAAGATTCTGCTGGAGGTTTAATGGCAAAGGAATTGGTGAAGGTGAATGAAAACTGGAGCGTTCTTAAATGTGTTCGTGAAATGAGAATGCAAGCAGAAAAAGTAACTAGGGTTCACTCTATTTATGTTGTTGATGACTTAGATAAACTGAAAGGGAGGCTCTCTTTAAAAGATCTTTTAATAACTTCTACAAAAACAGCTATTTCAGAAGTATATATTCCTAATGTAGATTTTGTAAATGTTCATGATAACTTAGACGAAGTTTCTAACAAAATGCGAAAATATGATTTAGAGGCCATTCCTGTTGTTGATAATGACGGTATTTTATTAGGGAGAATTACCATTGATGATATTGTTGATGTAATCAAAGAAGAAGCAGATAAGGATTACCAATTAGCAGCTGGTTTAACTCAAGATGTTGAAGCAGATGACAGTATTCTTCAATTAACTAAAGCAAGATTACCTTGGTTATTTCTTGGTCTTTTAGGTGGAGTAGGTGCTTTTTTAATCATGCAAATGTTTGAAAACACCTTTAGCGAAAATGCTATTTTATTCTTTTTTACCCCTTTAATCGCTGCCATGGCAGGTAATGTTGGTGTACAATCATCAGCTATTATTGTACAAGGATTAGCAAATGATGATGTAAAGGGAAGTATAAATAGTAGACTAATAAAAGAAATGTTGTTGGCAACGCTAAATGGAATTGTTTTAGCGCTCTTTTTATTTCTATTTGTATGGTTATCTGTTGGAAATATTAATACCGCATTAGCTATTTCTGTTTCTCTTGTAGCGGTAGTTATTGTTGCAGGATTAATAGGCACTTTTGTTCCATTATTTTTAAATAAACAAGGAATTGATCCTGCAATTGCTACAGGTCCATTTATTACCACTAGTAATGATATTTTTGGAATTTTAATTTATTTTATGATTGCAAAAATAATACTAGGTATATAGACCCTACTTAATTTTTTGAGAGAGATCCCAAAGTACCACACCACAGCTCACAGAAATATTTAAGGAGTGTTTAGTTCCTTTTTGAGGGATTTCAATGCAATAGTCTGATTCTGAAACAACTTCTTGTTGAACTCCCTTCACCTCGTTTCCAAACACAATAGCAAGTTTTTTATTTGATTCAAAAGAAAAATGATCTAGCATCACGCTATTTTCAACCTGTTCTATTGAAGCTACTGTAATGCCTTCAGATTTTAATGCTCTTACAAGAGATAATGTGTCTTCTTTATACTCCCAATCTACAGACTCTGTTGCTCCTAGTGCTGTTTTATGAATTTCTCGATGAGGAGGAGTGGCTGTTATGCCACACAAATATATCTTTTCAACTAAAAAAGCATCGCTTGTTCTAAATACAGAGCCAATATTGTTTAAACTTCTAATATTATCTAACACCACAATAATTGGTGTTTTTGTGGTGTTTTTAAACTCAGATACCGAGATACGTCCTAGTTCGTTATTTCTTAGTTTTCTCATAAAAAGTTCTATCTTTAAACACTTGTAGTAAACAACAGTAAAACTAACTGAAAAATTCTGAAATTTGGCAAAATCTAAGCCCAAAAAGATAACACCTCTAATGAAGCAGTACAATGCAATCAAGGTTAAATATCCTGATGCTATGTTGCTTTTTAGAGTTGGTGACTTTTATGAAACCTTTGGTGAAGACGCAAAAAAAGCTGCAGGAGTATTAGGAATAATTCTTACCAAAAGAGGCGCTGGAAGCGATTCTGAGACAGCTTTGGCCGGATTTCCTCATCATTCTCTAAACACTTATTTGCCAAAATTAGTAAAAGCTGGGATGCGGGTTGCAATATGTGATCAGTTAGAAAACCCAAAAATGACCAAAACCATCGTAAAGCGTGGTGTTACAGAGCTAATAACCCCAGGAGTATCTTTAAATGATGAAGTGCTTCAATCAAAGTCTAATAACTTTTTGGCTGCGGTACATTTTGGAAAACGACTACTTGGAGTTTCTTTCTTAGATGTTTCTACTGGAGAATATTTGTTAGCTCAAGGAAATGAAGAATATATAGACAAACTGCTACAAAACTTCAATCCTTCTGAAGTATTAGTTCAAAAACAATTCAAAAAAAAATTTAAAGAACTTTTTGAAGACCGTTTTTATACTTTTTTCCTTGACGACTGGGTCTTTCAAAAAGAATATAGTGATGATTCTTTACACAATCATTTTGGTGTAAACTCTTTACGTGGTTTTGGTGTGCAAGAAATTCCTGAGGGTATTATAGCTGCTGGTGCAGTATTATATTACCTATCAGAGACGCAACACAACAACCTAAAACACATTCAAAATATTAGCAGAATTGCGGAGGATAAATATATCTGGATGGATCGTTTTACTGTTCGTAATTTAGAATTATATCACGCTTCATCACACAATGCCGTAACATTATTAGATGTCATTGATAAAACAATTTCTCCAATGGGAGGAAGGTTGTTAAAAAGGTGGTTAGCGCTTCCTTTAAAAGATGTTAAAAAAATTCAACACAGGCATGAATTGGTTAAGCACTTTATTGAAAATGACCGTTTCTCCGAAACCATTAAATTTCAATTACATCAGATTAGTGATATTGAGCGTTTAGTTTCCAAAATTGCCACAGGAAAAATCTCTCCTAGGGAGCTAGTTTTACTTAAAAACTCATTAAAGGCAATTTTACCCGTCAAAAAAGAGGCTTTAACAAGCAAAAATAGCTCAGTAAATAAATTAGGAAACGAAATTTTAGACTGTGCTGAAGTAATTTTAAAAATTGATGCCGCCCTTTTTGACGAGGCTCCTGTTAATATAAATAAAGGAAATGCAATTGCAAATGGGGTTTCTGAAGAATTAGATGAGTTAAGAGCTATTTCTACTTCTGGAAAAGAATATTTAGATAATATGTTGGCTCGTGAGAGTGAAAAAACAGCTATTCCTAGCTTAAAAATAGCTTTTAACAATGTCTTTGGTTATTATATTGAGGTAAGAAATACCCACAGAGATAAAGTTCCTGAAGAATGGATTCGAAAACAAACTCTTGTAAATGCTGAACGGTATATAACAGAGGAACTTAAAGAATACGAAACTAAAATTTTAGGAGCTGAAGAAAAAATTCAAGAACTTGAACGACAATTATTTTTAGGGTTAATTCAAGAAATTATTGAATTTATAGAGCCTATTCAGCAAAACGCTAAAATAATTGCCCAAATAGACTGTCTTCTGTCTTTTGCTGTGTTGGCAATTTCTAATAATTATATTCGTCCTATTGTAGACCAAAGTACCGAAATAGAAATTAAAAACGGTCGTCATCCAGTTATTGAAAAACAATTACCAATTGGTGAAGAATATATTGCTAATGATGTTGTGTTAAACAGAAACCAACAACAAATTATTATGATTACTGGGCCGAATATGTCTGGGAAGTCTGCCATTCTTAGACAAACAGCACTAATTGTTTTATTGGCACAAATGGGTAGTTATGTTCCGGCCCAAAATGCAAGAATAGGTGTAGTTGATAAAATATTTACTAGAGTAGGAGCCAGCGATAATATTTCTATGGGAGAATCTACTTTTATGGTAGAAATGAATGAAACTGCCTCTATTCTTAATAACATTTCCGACAGAAGTTTAGTATTGTTGGATGAAATTGGAAGAGGAACCTCTACGTATGACGGAATTTCTATTGCTTGGGCTATTGCAGAGTATCTTCATGAGCATCCCTCAAAAGCAAAAACACTATTTGCCACGCATTATCATGAATTAAATGAAATGACAGTAACTTTTGAGCGTATAAAAAACTTTAATGTATCTGTTAAAGAGCTTAAAGACACCATTATTTTCTTGCGTAAATTAGTTTCTGGAGGAAGCAATCACAGTTTTGGAATTCATGTAGCTAAATTGGCAGGTATGCCTAATCAAGTAATTCATAGAGCTTCAAAAATACTAAAACAGCTTGAAAAAAATCAAACAAGTGAAAAGGTAAAAGAGACGCTAAAAGAGGTGCAACAAGATGAGATGCAACTTAGTTTTTTTCAACTAGATGACCCTTTATTAGAAGACTTAAGGGAGGAGATTTTAACAACCAATTTAGACGCCTTAACACCTATTGAAGCGCTTATGAAGTTAAACGAAATAAAGCGGATGTTGATAAAAAAATAACCACAATAACAGTTCTTCAATTATTCCCTTTTTTATATTCAATCTTTGCTATCTTTGTAGTGTTATGTATGTTAATTTTTTATTTATTGGCGGACCTGAAATTTTTATCATTGTTTTAATAGTGGTAATGGTTTTTGGTGCAGATAAAATTCCTGAAATAGCCAGAGGTTTAGGCAAAGGAATAAGGCAGGTAAAAGAGGCCACGAATGATATCAAAAAAGAAATAAATGACAGTGCAAAAGACCAAGGGTTAGACGCTGGCTTAACAAATGATATTAAAAAAGAAATAAAAGATGCAAAAGAAGGGTTAGATAAGATTACAGGCCCTATTAAGAGAAACTTCTAAAGAGTAAACAATTTACATATCACAAGCTGATTTTTCCAAGATTCGTTCGTTTTAAACAACTCTACTAATTGAAAGACCGTCTCTAATTGGCAACAAAACAGTCTCTACTCTTGGATCTGAGTTTAATAAACGATTATACTCTAGGAGCGCTTTTGTATCGATGTCTTTTTTGTCTAACTTTTCTACAACTTTCCCGCTCCACAAAACGTTATCTGATAAAATAATCCCTCCTTTTTTCATTTTACCTATTACCAGATTAAAATAATTGCAATAATTTGATTTATCGGCGTCTATAAATACTAAATCAAACTTTTTATTAAGCGTTGGAATAATCTCTAGTGCGTTTCCAATATGTTGTTTTATTTGATCTCTAAATCCGGATTTTTTAAAATATCTATTTTGAATATCCTCGAGCTCTTCGTTTTTGTCTATGGTGTCAATTGTTGCTTCATTAGAGATTCCTTCAGCAATACAGATAGCAGAATATCCTGTATAAGTTCCTATCTCTAAAATATCTTTTGGGTTAATTATTTTAGAAATCATTGATAAAATTCGTCCTTGAAAGGCACCGCTTAACATTCTAGGATTGAGTACTCTTTGCCAGGTCTCTTTTGTTAATTCTTGAAGTATTTGAGGTTCTTTTTGCGAGTTATCAACTA
>Ga0233438_10001046_pt1 | contig 32071 bp, 39 predicted proteins | sample SI_123_September_FD_182720 | JGI IMG/M metagenome (GOLD analysis project Ga0233438, IMG submission 182720) | Seawater microbial communities from Saanich Inlet, British Columbia, Canada - SI_123_September2016_10_MG | ecosystem: Environmental > Aquatic > Marine > Inlet | place: Canada: British...
TAAGAAAATTAAAACCGATAACTCCTGCGCAGCGTTTTAGAGTAGTAAATGGATTTGACGCAATTACTACTGATAAGCCCGAAAAGAGTTTATTGGCTCCCAAGAAAAGATCTGGGGGAAGAAATAATAAAGGTAAAATGACCGCTCGTCATATTGGTGGTGGTCACAAGAAACGTTATCGTATTATTGATTTCAAACGTAACAAATTTGATGTTGCCGCTGAAGTTAAAACAATTGAATACGATCCTAACCGTTCTGCCTTTATTGCTTTAGTAGAATACACCGATGGCGAAAAGCGATACATCATTGCTCAAAATGGTCTCCATGTGGGTCAGACGGTTATGTCTGGTAAAAATGCTGCTCCTGAAATAGGAAATGCACTTTATTTATCCAAAATACCATTAGGTACGATAATCTCATGTATTGAGTTAAGTCCAGGAAAAGGAGCATCCATTGCACGTAGTGCAGGTGCTTTTGCCCAGCTAATGGCACGTGAAGGAAAATTTGCTACAGTAAAATTGCCTTCAGGAGAAACACGTATGATCTTAGTAAACTGTACTGCTGTTATTGGTGCGGTTTCTAACTCAGATCACCAATTGTTAGTTTCTGGTAAAGCAGGACGTTCACGTTGGTTAGGAAGAAGACCACGTACACGACCAGTAGCCATGAACCCTGTAGATCACCCCATGGGTGGAGGAGAAGGTCGTGCATCTGGAGGTCATCCAAGATCACGAAATGGAATCCCTGCAAAAGGATATCGTACTCGATCAAAAACTAAGTCAAGTAATAAGTTCATTATTGAACGTAGAAAAAAATAATAGGATATGGCTCGTTCATTAAAAAAAGGACCTTTTGTTCATCACAGTCTTGAAAAGAAAGTGATGAAAAACGTAGAAGAAAATAAAAAATCAGTAATTAAAACTTGGTCTCGTGCCTCACTAATTACTCCAGATTTTGTTGGTCAGACGATCGGTGTTCATAACGGCAAAACATTTGTTCCTGTTTATGTAACAGAGAACATGGTAGGTCATAAATTAGGCGAATTTTCGTTGACACGTAATTTCCGTGGACACTCAGGCGCTAAAAACAAAGGCAAAAAATAAAGTACTCATGGGAAATCGTAAAAGACAATCCGCTCAAGCGCTTAAAGAAGCAAAGAAATCTCTTGCTTTTGCCAAGCTAAACAACTGTCCTACTTCACCTAGAAAAATGCGTTTAGTCGCTGATCAAGTTAGAGGGGAGTCTATTGACAAGGCATTAGCTATATTAAAGTTTAGCCCAAAAGAAGCTTCTCGTCGTTTAGAAAAATTATTACTTTCTGCAATTGCTAACTGGCAATCAAAAAACGAAAGTGAAGATATTGAAAAAGCTAATCTTTTTGTTTCTGAAATCCGTGTGGATGGAGGGAGTATGTTGAAGCGCTTAAGACCAGCTCCACAAGGAAGAGCTCACCGAATCAGAAAACGTTCCAATCACGTTACAGTTGTATTGGGATCTAACACTATAGAAGCATAATATGGGACAAAAAACTAACCCTATTGGAAATCGTTTAGGTATCATCAGAGGATGGGATTCTAACTGGTATGGAGGTAGAAATTATGGCGACAAAATCGCTGAGGATGATAAGATCCGCAAATACATTCATGCACGTCTTTCCAAAGCAAGCGTTTCCAATGTAATTATTGAACGTACGCTCAAAATTATTACGATTACAATTACCACTGCTCGTCCAGGAATCATCATTGGAAAAGCAGGACAAGAAGTAGATAAGCTTAAAGAAGAATTACGTAAAATTACTGGGAAAGAAGTTCAAATTAATATTTTTGAAATCAAACGTCCTGAGTTAGATGCTCAATTAGTGGGAGCAAGTATCGCCCGCCAAATTGAAAGTCGTATTTCTTACAGACGTGCAATCAAGATGGCTATTGCTGCTGCAATTCGTATGAATGCTGAAGGAATAAAAATTCAAATTTCAGGTCGATTGAATGGAGCTGAAATGGCGCGTGCTGAATCGTACAAAGAAGGTCGTATTCCATTATCCACTTTCCGTGCAGATATAGACTATGCCTTAGTAGAAGCACACACTACTTATGGAAGGTTAGGGATCAAAGTATGGATCATGAAAGGTGAAGTTTATGGAAAACGTGAACTTTCTCCATTAGTAGGAATGTCTAAAAAAACAGGACAAGGAGGTTCGAATTCCGGAAAAGGAAACAATCGCCAACGTCGTAAATAATATAATAGGTTAAGAAATCATGTTACAACCAAAAAAGACAAAATTTCGGAAAGCACAGAAAGGCCGTATGAAAGGACTTTCACAAAGAGGACACCAACTTTCCAATGGTATGTTCGGGATCAAAGCCTTGGACTCTGTTTTCATTACATCACGTCAAATTGAGGCAGCTCGTATTGCAGCAACACGTTATATGAAAAGAGAAGGTCAACTATGGATTAAAATATTCCCCGACAAGCCCATTACTAAAAAGCCTCTTGAGGTACGTATGGGTAAAGGGAAAGGTGCACCAGAATATTTCGTAGCAGTAACCAAAGCAGGACGTATTATGTTTGAAGTTGGAGGAGTCCCTCACGACATTGCTAAAGAAGCACTTCGATTAGCGGCTCAAAAGCTTCCTGTTAAAACTAAATTCATTGTAGCTCGTGATTTCGAAGCTTAATTTACAGTAACTATGAAACAAACTGAAATTATAAAACTTTCTAAAGAAGATATTCAAGATAAATTGACTGAATTTCAAAAGCAACTTGCGGAATTAAAAATGACGCATGCGATTTCTCCTTTAGAAAATCCATTACAAATTCAAACAGCACGTCGTGTAATAGCTCGACTAAAAACTGCCCTGAGCAACCAAGAAGCATAAGCACATGGAAACAAGAAATTTAAGAAAAGAACGAATTGGGGTTGTGACCAGTAACAAAATGGAAAAATCCATCGTAGTTGCCGAGGTCAAAAGAGTGAAACACCCGATGTATGGTAAATTCGTTTTGAAGACAAAAAAATACGTAGCTCACGATGAGAAAAATGATTGTAACATCGGAGACACAGTTAAAATAATGGAAACACGACCTTTAAGCAAATCAAAATGCTGGAGAATGGTTGAAATAATAGAAAGAGCGAAATAAGATGGTACAACAAGAATCTAGACTTAAAGTAGCCGACAATACTGGCGCAAAAGAAGTCCTTACCATTCGAGTATTGGGAGGAACAAAAAGACGATATGCTTCTATCGGAGACAAAATTGTTGTTACCGTTAAAGATGCATCTCCCTCGGGAACCGTAAAAAAAGGTCAAGTATCTACTGCTGTTGTCGTGCGTACTAAAAAAGAAATTAGACGTCAAGACGGGTCGTATATTCGTTTTGATGAAAATGCATGTGTGTTACTCAACCCAACGGGTGAAATGCGCGGAACACGTGTATTTGGTCCTGTGGCAAGAGAGCTACGTGACAAACAATTTATGAAGATCGTTTCATTGGCACCTGAAGTGTTGTAATAAAAAAGATATGGCAACTAAAATCAAAATAAAAAAAGGAGATACAGTACGTGTAATCGCGGGTTCAGAAAAAGGATCTGAGGGAACTGTAGCGAGTATTTCTCGTGAAAAAAATAGAGCCATTGTGGAAGGTGTGAATTTGATCAAAAAGCACAACAAGCCCAATGCACAAAATCCTCAAGGAGGAATAACAGAAAAGGAAGCACCGATTCACATTTCAAACCTTTCATTGCTTACATCTGAGGGTAAAACCACTCGTGTAGGTTACAAAGTAGAAGATGGAACGAAAGTACGTGTTGCCAAAAAAACAGATGAAGTCATTTAATTATGAGCTATACACCAAGATTAAAACAAGAATATAACGATCGTATCGTAAGCAGCTTAAAGGAGACCTTTAGTTACAAAAGTGTAATGCAGGTTCCTAAGCTTGAAAAAATAGTACTTAGCCGTGGGGTAGGTGCTGCAGTTTCTGATAAGAAACTAATCGATCATGCTGTAGACGAACTAACCATGATTACTGGTCAAAAAGCTGTTTCTACTCTATCCAAAAAGGACGTTGCTAGTTTCAAATTGAGAAAAGGAATGCCTATTGGAGCGAAAGTAACGCTTCGTGGAGAACGCATGTATGAGTTTTTAGATCGTTTAGTAACCACTGCCTTACCTCGAGTAAGAGATTTTCAAGGAGTAAAAGCAACAGGTTTTGATGGTCGTGGAAATTACACTCTAGGGGTTACAGAACAAATCATTTTTCCAGAGATCGATATCGATAAAGTCAATCGAATTAATGGAATGGATATCACTTTCGTGACCACCGCAAATACTGATCAAGAATCAAAATCATTATTAACCGAATTAGGAATCCCTTTTAAAAAGAATTAATATGGCTAAAGAATCAATGAAAGCACGTGAGGTTAAACGTGCCAAGACCGTTGCCAAATATGCTGAAAAGCGTAAAGCTCTTAAGGAAGCTGGAGACTACGATGCACTTCAAAAGTTGCCTCGTAATGCTTCTCCAATCCGCATGCACAACCGTTGTAAATTAACTGGTAGACCGAAAGGGTATATGCGTCAGTTTGGACTTTCACGTGTAACATTTCGTGAAATGGCAAATAAAGGCTTGATTCCTGGTGTAACAAAAGCCAGCTGGTAAACTTATAGATAAAAGACTATGTTCACAGATCCTATTGCAGATTTTTTAACACGTATACGAAACGCCAACAGTGCGGGACATCGTGTAGTAGATATTCCCGCTTCAAATACAAAAAGAGAGATTACAAAGATCCTTTTTGACCAAGGGTATATTTTGAGTTATAAGTTTGAAGAAACTGAAAATAATCAAGGTAATATTAAAATTGCTTTGAAATATGACAAGCTAACAAAAGAGCCTGTTATCAAAAAAATACAACGCATCAGTACTCCGGGTTTACGTAAGTATTCGGGTTCAGATAGTCTTCCTCGAGTCTTAAATGGCTTAGGGATTTCAATTGTCTCAACCTCCCATGGAGTAATGACTGGAAAACAAGCTGCCAAAGAAAATGTTGGTGGAGAATTAATTTGTTACGTATACTAACAGAAACAGTATAAACAATGTCAAGAATAGGAAACAATCCGATCTCAGTACCCGAAGGAGTCACCGTAGATATCCAACCAACTCACATTTCTGTGAAAGGTAAACTAGGTGAGCTTATTCAGGAGTATAGTGAAGTTGAAATTAAAATGGAAGAAAATACCCTAACGGTTAGTCGTTCCTCTAATGTAAAATCTATAAAGGCAAAACACGGTCTTTATCGCGCACTGATCTTCAACATGATTGAAGGAGTGAGTAAAGGTTTTACAAAAGAATTAGAGCTAGTAGGAGTGGGGTACAGAGCAAGCAATCAAGGGCAAAAGCTAGATTTAGCGCTTGGTTTTTCTCACAACATTTTACTTGATATTGCACCTGAGGTTAAAGTAGAAACCATCTCTGAAAAGGGAAAGAATCCAATCATTAAACTCAGCTCGTTCGATAAACAATTAGTTGGGTATGTAGCTGCCAAGATTCGTTCTTTTAGAAGACCAGAACCATACAAAGGAAAAGGAGTCAAATTTGTTGGCGAGCAAATCCGAAGAAAAGCAGGTAAATCAGCATAATTATAGAACCATGGGTTTAACAAAATTAGATCGTAGAAATAGAATTCGTAAAAGAATTCGTAAAATCATCAGCGGAACGTCAACAGCACCTCGCTTGTCAGTCTACAGAAGTAATAAAGAAATTTATGCTCAATTAATAGACGATCAAACAGGAAAAACAATTGCTGCGGCTTCCTCTAGAGATAAAGAAATTGTAGATGCCAAAATAACAGGAAAAATAGAGGTTTCTGTTTCTGTAGGAAAACGCATCGGAGCGCTTGCAACAAAAGCAGGTGTTTCAGAAGTTAAATTTGACCGAGGCGGCTATTTATATCATGGAAGAGTGAAAGCTCTTGCTGAAGGTGCTCGTGAAGGGGGATTAAAATTTTAATTAGAATATGTATCAAGATTATAAAAACGTAGAATTAGTTAAGCCAGCTGGCTTAGACTTAAAAGATCGCCTAGTTGGAGTTCAACGTGTAACTAAAGTTACTAAAGGAGGTCGTGCTTTTGGTTTTTCTGCTATTGTTGTTGTTGGAGACGAAAACGGAGTAGTAGGTCAAGGTTTAGGGAAATCGAAAGAAGTTTCTGAAGCTATTGCAAAGGCAGTTGAAGATGCTAAGAAAAACTTAGTTCGTATTCCAATTAACAAAGGAACACTTCCACACGAACAAAAAGGGAAGTATGGCGGGGCACGTGTGTTTTTAAAGCCAGCTTCTGAAGGTACTGGAGTAATTGCTGGTGGAGCTGTTCGTGCAGTATTGGAAGCCGTTGGAGTACACAATGTACTTTCAAAATCACAAGGTTCTTCAAATCCTCACAATGTTGTAAAAGCAACCTTTGATGCCCTATTACAGTTACGTAATCCACAACGCATTGCGGAGCAAAGAGGAATATCATTAGATAAAGTATTTAACGGATAAGCGAATTTAGCCATGGCACAGATAAAAGTCAAACAAGTAAAAAGTAGTATCAAGCGCATACAAGTTCAAAAGCGTACTCTAGAAGCCTTAGGTTTAAGAGGAATTGGTAAAGAAGTTATACATGAGTCAACCCCAAGTATTTTGGGTATGATCGCTAAAGTTCAACATTTGGTACTTGTTACCGAAGCATAAATAACCCATCATGAGTTTAGAAAATCTAACCCCTGCATCAGGATCAATAAAAACCGCTGGAAAACGCCTTGGAAGAGGTCAAGCTTCTGGTAAAGGTGGAACTGCTGCACGTGGTCACAAAGGTGCCAAATCAAGATCTGGATACTCTAGAAAAATTGGTTTTGAAGGAGGTCAAATGCCTTTACAACGTCGAGTTCCAAAATTTGGTTTTAAAAACATCAATCGTAAAGAGTACCGCGGAATCAATATCGATACTGTTCAACAATTATTATCGGACAAGAAAGTTAGTAAAGAACTTACCATTGATTTGCTTGTCGAATTAGGTTTAGCTCATAAAAACGATTTGGTTAAAATTTTAGGAAGAGGAAAACTAGAAGGTGCCGTTAAAATTAGTGCACATAAATTCTCTGCTTCAGCGAAAGCTGCTATTGAGTCAGCTGGAGGTGAAGCCATAACTGTTTAATTTACCCCAAATGAGAAAAGTTTTAGAAACCCTTTATAACATATACAAAATTGAAGAATTACGCGATCGTGTGATTCTTACTTTGGGAATGTTGTTGGTCTACCGTCTTGGTGCTCAAATAGTTTTGCCAGGGATTGATCCAGTTCAGTTGGCTGCGTTAAGTAGCCGAACTGATGGAGGGGGTCTTTTAGGTATTTTAAATGCGTTTACAGGAGGTGCTTTTGCAAATGCTTCTGTTTTTGCTTTGGGAATTATGCCCTATATCTCGGCTTCCATTGTAGTTCAATTGATGGGAATTGCTGTTCCCTATCTTCAAAAACTACAAAAAGAAGGTGAAAGTGGACGTAAAAAAATCAATCAAATTACACGTTGGTTAACCATATTAATCTGTGTTGTACAAGCTCCTGCATACCTTTATGGATTGAGCGCTCTTGGTGTTCCAGAAAGTGCTTTTGTATTAGGAAAAGGTCCTTTGTTTATCATTTCCTCTGTAATTATTTTAGTTACAGGAACCATATTCGCTATGTGGTTGGGTGAGAAAATCACCGACAAAGGTATTGGAAATGGAATTTCCTTGCTAATCATGGTTGGGATCATTGCTACATTACCCTTGTCATTTACACAAGAATTTGTCTCTAGAGTCTCCGAAAATAATGGTGGATTAATGTTGATCCTTATTGAATTAGTATTGTGGATTGTGATTATTTTATTTTCAATCTTACTAACCCTTGCTGTTCGGAGAATACCCGTACAATATGCGCGTAGAGCTGCTGTTGGATCAACCACTGATCGATCTGTTTATGGTTCTAGACAATACATCCCTTTAAAGTTGAATGCTTCTGGTGTAATGCCGATCATCTTTGCTCAAGCGATTATGTTTGCTCCAGCCTACATTGGGGGTGCAATGGGAGATTCAGACGTAGGACAATGGTTACAGACTAATTTTTCAGATATCTTTGGTCTTTGGTATAATCTTTTATTTGCATTATTGATTATTGTATTTACCTATTTCTATACTGCAATAACGGTCCCAACGAATAAAATGTCTGACGATTTAAAACGTAGTGGAGGTTTTGTCCCTGGGATTCGTCCTGGAAATGAAACTTCAGAATTTTTGGATACAGTAATGTCACACATTACTTTTCCTGGATCCCTATTCCTTGCTGGAATTGCAGTTTTCCCTGCTGTTGTTGTAAAACTTATTGGGATTCAACAAGGATGGGCATTGTTTTATGGTGGTACCTCCCTTTTAATTATGGTTGGAGTTGCAATAGATACTATTCAACAAGTAAATTCATATTTATTAAACAGGCACTACGACGGTTTAATGAAAACAGGAAAAATACGCAGAAGCACAAATTAAAATATGGCTAAACAAGCAGCAATAGAACAAGAGGGTACCATAATCGAAGCATTATCTAATGCAATGTTTCGTGTAGAATTAGAAAATGGTCATGTTGTTACAGCCCACATATCAGGTAAAATGCGTTTGCATTATATCAAACTATTACCTGGTGATAAAGTTAAATTAGAAATGAGTCCTTACGATTTAAGTAAAGCAAGGATCACCTTTAGATTTTAAAGTAAAGAGATATGAAAGTAAGAGCATCGATAAAAAAGCGCAGTGCAGACTGCCAGATTGTAAGACGAAATGGCCGTCTTTATGTCATCAACAAAAAAAATCCTAGATTCAAACAAAGACAAGGTTAATTATGGCTAGAATATCAGGAGTAGACATTCCAAAGCAAAAGAGAGGCGTTATTGCCCTAACATACATTTTCGGTATCGGAAGAAGCCGTGCATCATCTATTTTGGAAAATGCCAAGGTAGATGCAAACAAGAAAGTTTCCGAATGGACTGATGACGAAACAGGACGAATCCGTGAAGTGGTTGGGTCTTTTAAAATTGAAGGTGAATTACGTTCAGAGGTTCAACTCAATATTAAGCGTTTGATGGATATCGGATGTTATCGAGGAATTCGTCACAGAGCGGGTCTCCCATTAAGAGGACAGCGTACTAAGAATAATTCTCGTACCCGTAAAGGAAAACGTAAGACAGTAGCAAACAAAAAGAAAGCAACTAAATAATAGTTTGTAATTATGGCTAAAACAGCAAGTAAAAAAAGAAAAGTAATTGTTGAGTCTATTGGAGAAGCACACGTAACAGCATCTTTCAATAACATCATCATTTCACTGACCAATACTAAAGGGGAAGTTATCTCTTGGTCTTCGGCAGGGAAAATGGGCTTTAGAGGTTCAAAAAAGAACACCCCTTATGCTGCTCAAACGGCAGCCGAAGATTGTGCTAAAGTGGCTCAAGAGGCTGGATTACGTAAAGTAAAAGTATTTGTTAAAGGACCAGGAAATGGACGTGAGTCTGCAATCCGTTCTTTACATAATGCAGGGATTGAAGTAATGGAAATTGTTGACATTACTCCACAACCCCACAATGGATGTAGACCTCCAAAAAGAAGAAGAGTATAATTATTTAATATCACGATTTGATCTGTAGCTATCGAAGGAAATGACCTTAATTCATAGCGATCAACTCAACTAAAAAACCCATAAAATGGCAAGATATACTGGTCCAAAAACAAAAATTGCTCGAAAATTTGGCGAGCCTATTTTCGGCGATGATAAATCATTCGAAAAAAGAAATTATCCTCCAGGACAACACGGAAACGCAAGGAGAAGAGGAAAAAAATCGGAATACGCTGTCCAGCTCATGGAAAAGCAGAAAGCTAAATTTACCTACGGTATTTTAGAGAGACAATTCCGCAACCTTTTTGAAAAAGCAAGCCGTAATAAAGGGGTAACCGGTGAAGTTTTACTTCAGTTGTGTGAATCACGCCTTGATAATGTCGTTTATCGTTTAGGGCTTTCTCCTACTCGAAGTGGAGCACGTCAATTGGTTTCACACCGTCACATAACAATCAATGGATCCATTTTAAACATCCCCTCTTACCAAGTAAAAGTAGGAGATGTAATTGGAGTTCGTGAAAAATCGAAGTCATTAAACCTTATTGTAGAAGCAAAAGGAAAAGATGCATCCGCTTATGAATGGTTAAGCTGGAATAAAGAACAACTTCAGGGAACTTTTGTTAGTATTCCAGAACGTCTCCAAATACCGGAGAATATCAAAGAGCAGTTAATAGTAGAACTATATTCTAAATAAGCAAACGGAAACATATTATGGCAATATTGAATTTTCAAAAACCAGATAAAGTAATAATGATCGATTCTTCCGAATTCGAAGGCAAATTTGAATTTCGCCCACTCGAACCTGGATACGGATTGACCGTTGGGAATGCGCTTAGACGTGTTTTATTATCCTCTCTTGAGGGCTTCGCAATAACTTCTGTTAAATTAGAGAACGTAGAGCATGAATTTTCTACAATCCCAGGAGTCGTTGAAGACGTTACAGAGATCATCCTTAATTTGAAGCAAGTACGTTTTAAACGTCAAATTGAGGAGACAGAAGAAGAAAAAGTGACGATCACTATAGGGGGTCAAGATCAACTAAAAGCTGCAGACTTACAGAAATATATCTCTGGTTTTCAAGTTTTAAATCCAGACCTCGTTATATGTAATCTTGAAAAAAGTGTTCAATTGAACCTTGAGATTTCCATTGAAAAAGGACGTGGTTATGTTCCTGCTGAAGAAAACAAAAAGGCCAATGCAGAATTAGGTGTCATTGCAATAGATTCAATCTTTACACCCATTAAGAATGTAAAGTACAGTATTGAAAACTTTCGTGTTGAGCAAAAAACGGATTACGAAAAACTCGTTTTTGAAATCATCACTGACGGTTCAATTCATCCTAAAGATGCGCTTACTGAAGCTGCAAAAACCTTGATCCATCACTTCTTATTGTTCTCTGATGAGCGCATTACATTAGAAGCTGATGAAATTGCCCAAACAGAAACATACGACGAAGAATCACTTCATATGCGTCAGTTATTGAAAACAAAATTAGTGGATATGGATTTATCTGTTCGAGCACTAAACTGTTTGAAAGCTGCAGAAGTAGACACTTTAGGAGATTTAGTTTCCTACAACAAAAATGACTTAATGAAGTTTAGAAACTTTGGTAAGAAGTCATTAACGGAATTAGAAGAGTTAGTCGTATTGAAAGGTCTTTCCTTTGGAATGGACTTGGCCAAATACAAACTCGATAAAGATTAATTCACATTTTTAAAGAAAAAAAATGAGACACGGAAAAAAAGTAATGCATTTAGGGCGGAAGACCGCTCACAGAAAATCAATGCTCTCTAATATGGCATGTTCATTAATTGAACACAAGCGTATTAATACTACAGTGACTAAAGCAAAAGCCTTAAAGCAATTCATAGAGCCCATTATCACCAAAGCTAAATCCGATACTACTCACAATCGTAGATTAGCCTTTAGCTCCTTACGTGATAAAAATGCAGTATCAGAATTGTTTAGAGATATTGCGGTCAAAGTAGGAGACCGACCAGGAGGATATACTCGTATCATCAAGCTTGGTAATCGTTTAGGTGATAACGCTGATATGGCAATGATCGAACTTGTAGATTTTAATGAAGTTTACAAAGTAGACGAAAAAGAGAAGAAGAAAACTCGTCGTCGTGGTGGAAAATCCAAAGCTAAAGTTGAAGAAGTAGCCCCTGCTGAAGAGGTGGTTGAACAAGAAGCACCTCAAGCTGCTGCAGAAGAGGCTCCAGAAACAGAAACTAAAAACGAAGAAGGTACTGAAGATGCAAAGTAAGCTCTATTCAACTTTCGAATTCTAAAAATATAAAAAGGATAAACGTTTTAGTTTATCCTTTTTTTTGATTTATTTTGTTACCAATTATGAAATACAGATCTAGAAAAAAGGCTTTTATTCTCCTTGCGGATGGTACTCAATTCTTTGGAAAATCTATCGGAATTGAGGGGAGTGCATTTGGAGAAATTTGTTTTAACACAGGAATGACAGGCTATCAGGAGATTTTCACTGATCCTTCTTATTTTGGTCAGTTAATGATCACTACGAATGTGCATATTGGAAATTATGGTGTTTTGGAAGAAGAATCTCAGTCTAAACATATTTCTATCGCAGGATTAATTTGTAAAGATTTTAGTTTTACTTTTTCAAGACCTAAAGGAGACGATTCTCTTTACAATTATCTTGAAAAAAATAAACTTGTTACGGTTGCTGATGTAGACACCCGTGCATTAGTCAATTACATTCGTGAAAATGGAGCCATGAATGCCGTGATTTCTACCGAAGTTGATCAAAAAGAGCGTCTTTTGGAAGAGTTGTCTAAAGCCCCTGCAATGGAAGGTTTGGAATTGGCTTCGAAAGTTTCTACAAAAGAAGCTTACACGGTAGGGAATCCTGATGCTGAAATTAAGATTGCCGCTCTAGATTTAGGAATTAAATCAAACATTCTACACAATATGGTTGAAAGAGGAATGTTTGTCAAAGTATTTCCATACGATACCACTTTCGAAACGATGGAGTCCTTTAGCCCTAATGGATATTTTATTTCCAATGGACCAGGCGATCCAAAACCACTCAAAAGTGCTCAAGAAGTAGCTAAAAAAATTATAGAAAAAAATAAGCCTCTATTTGGGATCTGTTTAGGCCACCAGGTCATTGCGCTAGCGAATGGTATTCCAACCTTCAAAATGTTTAATGGTCATAGAGGTATTAACCACCCAGTTAAGAATTTATTAACTGGAAAAGGTGAAATAACCTCTCAAAATCACGGTTTTGCTGTAGAAATGGAAGCTGCAAAAAACCATGAGGATATTGAAGTGACTCATGTTCACCTCAATGATCAAACATTAGCAGGTTTACGGATGAAAACCAAAAATTGCTTTTCAGTACAGTACCACCCAGAGGCAGGTCCTGGACCCAGTGATGCTACCTATCTATTCGATGTTTTTAAAGAAAATATCACAAACCAATAACTTTTTTGAATCCAAACTAACTTAAACGACAATGAGTATTATTATTAACGTACACGCAAGACAAATTTTTGACTCCAGAGGAAACCCAACAGTAGAGGTAGATGTAATTACCGAAAATGGAATTTTAGGAAGAGCAGCAGTTCCGTCTGGAGCCTCAACAGGTGAACATGAAGCGGTAGAATTGCGGGACGGTGGTTCTGCTTATATGGGTAAAGCTGTAGGAAAAGCAGTTGATAATGTCAATACAATCATTGCGCAAGAAATTGTGGGAAGCTCTGTTTTTGAACAGGAGCAATTAGACCAACTCATGATTGATTTAGACGGAACCTCAAATAAATCTAAATTAGGAGCCAATGCGATCTTGGGAGTTTCTCTTGCAGTGGCAAAAGCCGCCGCCAATGAGCTTGGATTGCCTTTGTATCGCTATATCGGAGGAGTAAGTGCAAAAACACTTCCAGTACCGATGATGAACATCATTAACGGAGGATCACACTCCGATGCACCCATTGCTTTTCAAGAGTTTATGGTTATGCCTTCTGGAGCGAAATCTTTTTCTCATGCGCTTCAAATGGGGACAGAGATTTTTCATCATCTAAAAAAGGTACTTCACGATCGTGGATTAAGCACAGCCGTTGGTGACGAAGGAGGTTTTGCGCCAGTATTAGACGGGACAGAAGATGCTTTGGACACCATTATTAAAGCGATAGGAAACGCAGGATATAAGGCAGGAGAAGAGGTAATGATTGCCTTAGACTGTGCCGCAGCAGAATTTTATAAAGACGGTGTTTACGATTATACCTTATTTGAAGGAGATAAAGGTGTTAAAAGATCTTCTGAAGAACAAGCGTCTTACTTAGCGGAACTAGCTTCTAAATACCCAATTGTATCGATTGAAGATGGAATGGATGAAAATGATTGGGAAGGATGGAAATCCCTGACAGAGAAGGCAGGAGACCGGGTTCAACTTGTAGGAGATGATTTGTTTGTAACGAATGTAGAGCGTTTGAGTCAAGGAATTGAGAAAGGAATTGCTAATTCTATATTGATTAAAGTAAATCAAATTGGAACTTTATCTGAAACCATTGCAGCGGTTGATATGGCACATCGCGCTGGCTATACTTCCGTAATGTCTCATCGTTCTGGTGAAACCGAAGACAATACCATTGCCGATCTTGCAGTTGCTTTAAACACAGGGCAAATTAAAACAGGATCTGCTTCGCGTAGTGATCGAATGGCCAAATACAATCAATTGTTGCGTATAGAAGAAGAACTAGATGCTTTGGCTTATTTCCCAGGAAAAAATGCGTTTAAACACTAGAAATTTCATTTTAAAAGGGTCTCGTTTTGATTCACTTTAAACATAATAACAAATAAACCGTCGGATATGAGTGATTCTGTAAAACTAAGCTATAATGATCAAACTTTTGATTTTCCCCTCGTTGAAGGAACTGAAAATGAGAAAGGGATCGATATTAAAACACTTCGTGCAGCAACGGGTTTGATTACTTATGACCCTGGGTTTAAAAATACTGGATCTTGTAAGAGTGGAGTCACTTTTCTTGATGGAGAAGAAGGAGTATTGCGATATAGAGGGTATTCCATAGAAGATCTATGTGAAAAATCAAGTTTTATAGATGTTGCTTTCCTATTGATATTTGGAGAGTTACCAACAAAAGAAGAGCAGGAACTTTTTAATAAAGAAATTAAAAATGACTCTTTGGTTGATGAGGATTTAAAAGTGATTTTGAAAAGTTTTCCAAAGTCCTCACACCCAATGGGAGTTCTTTCTTCCTTGACTTCTGCATTAATTGCATTTAATCCCTCCTCTGTAGATGTTGATTCAGAGGCCGATATGCGAGAAGCCATTATCATGTTGATGGCTAAATTTCCAATTCTCGCCTCTTGGACACATAGAAAAATAAAAGGACTCCCCTTAAATTATGCAAATATTTCTCTGTCCTATGTCGAAAACATTACGCAGATGATGTTCAAAAGACCCAATCAAGAGTATATTCCTAGTCCAGTGGTTGTAAACGCCTTGAACAAACTATTGATTTTGCATGCTGATCATGAGCAAAATTGTTCTACTTCAACGGTTCGTGTTGTAGGTTCTTCTCATGCAGGATTATTTGCATCAGTATCTGCTGGAATCTCAGCACTTTGGGGTCCCTTACATGGAGGGGCAAATCAAGCCGTTATTGAAATGTTGGAGGCCATTCAGAAAGATGGAGGGGATACTAAGAAATTCATGGCCAAAGCCAAAGACAAAAACGATCCTTTTCGTTTGATGGGATTTGGTCATAGAGTATACAAAAACTTTGATCCTCGTGCGCGTATCATTAAGAAGGCAGCCGACGAAGTTTTATCTGAAATGGGAATCAATGATCCTATTCTTGATATTGCCAAAGGTCTGGAGCAAGAAGCACTTAGCGATCCTTATTTTATCGATCGTAAACTTTATCCAAATGTTGACTTTTATTCTGGAATTATTTACAGAGCTCTGGGGATTCCTACAGAAATGTTTACAGTAATGTTTGCATTAGGTAGATTACCAGGATGGATTGCACAATGGCTTGAAATGCGAAAAAACAATGAGCCTATTGGACGTCCCCGTCAAATTTATACAGGGCATACCCACAGAAGTCTTTAATTTTATAGTTCGTCAACTGAAGGAGGTAAGTTTAATGATTTTTGTTCTGCTACTTTCTTAAAAAAAGCGTGAATCCCTTTACTGTCGGCAAATACTTTGACAAAGTGTTGATCTATGTAGATAGAGTATTCCTGAGCTCTCCCTTTGTAGAGTTTCAATTTGTAATATGGAATAACCAATCCATAGGTTTCCAGTAAACTTCTAAAGCGAAGAATGATTCCTTTGGGACGGAGCTCAATATTACAGATATTGATATTCTGATCTAAGATCAATAGATTATGGATGTCAACAGAACAGGAAGTGATGTTTAACTTTTGTGAGCCAATACCACTCATTTTCCAACGTTGTTTAAGGGAAAAAGGCGTTCCAACGGCTTCTTCAACACGCCGTTTGATAGCCGGATCATTATAAGATATATTCAATAGCATTTCGATAAAGATAAGCCAATGCGAAAGGACTGCATAATCAAATCATAATATTTATCTTTGCCGTCAAATATTCTTATGAGCATTAATTATAGCCAACATTTTACGCCTACTTTGACACTCTACTTTGAAGAGATGCATCAAGTTGCTGTTTCAGAGTTTGAGTTTCAAAACACACGTAAAGAATTTGAAGGAGATCTTACCTTAGTAGTTTTTCCTTTGTTGCGTCAAGTAAAGGTGAAACCAGAGGTTTTGGCAGAAGGAATTGGCAATTATTTAGTAGCTAATCTTCCCTTTGTAGAAGGATTTAATGTGGTCAAAGGATTTTTAAACCTTGTCCTTTCAGATTCATTTTATATCGGCCAATTTTCTAATGTATATGCGACTGATAATTATGGTCATCGTCCGGTGACTAAGGATGCTTCTACTGTTATGGTAGAGTTTTCCTCTCCCAATACCAATAAGCCTCTTCATCTCGGTCACATTCGCAATAATGTTTTGGGGTATTCGGTGGCTAAAATTTTAGAAGCCAATGGCAAGCAGGTAATTAAGACACAAATCATTAATGACAGAGGAATTCATATTTGTAAGTCTATGGTGGCTTGGGAAAAATATGGCAATGACGAAACCCCAGAAAGTTCAGGCTTAAAGGGGGATCAATTGGTTGGAAAATATTATGTAAAATTTGATGCCGAATATAAAAAAGAAATCACCGCTTTAGTGGCTCAAGGGCAACCAGAAGAGGAAGCCAAACAAAATGCACCTCTGCTTATTGCTGCACAAGAAATGTTACGGAAATGGGAGGCAAATGATGCAACTGTAGTTAATTTGTGGAAAACCATGAATGAATGGGTGTATAAGGGGTTTGAGGTTTCTTATAAGAACTTAGGTGTTTCTTTTGATTCCTATTATTACGAAAGTGAAACCTATTTATTGGGTAAAAATCTCATCGAGAAGGGACTAGCGGATGCTATTTTTTATAAAAAAGAAGATGGTTCTGTTTGGGTGGATTTAACTGAGGAAGGTTTGGATGAAAAATTATTATTACGAGCCGACGGTACCTCTGTTTACATGACACAGGATTTAGGAACAGCCCAAAAACGTTTAGAAGACGTTCCTGCACTCAAAGGAATGGTTTATACGGTGGGTAATGAACAAGATTATCATTTTAAAGTGCTGTTTTTAATTTTAAAAAAATTAGGATTTACTTGGGCAGATGCCTTACATCATCTGAGTTATGGAATGGTCGACTTACCCAGTGGCAAGATGAAGAGTAGGGAAGGAACTGTAGTCGATGCGGATGACCTGATTGCTGATATGATTGCCCAAGCAAAGACAATCTCCGAAGCAGTAGGAAAAGTAGATTCTCTAGACGAGAAAGAGAAGAATGTTCTTTTCGAAACAGTAGCTTTAGGAGCTTTGAAATATTACATTCTAAAAGTTGATCCCAAAAAACGAATTCTTTTCGATCCCGCAGCCTCCATTGATTTTAATGGAAATACGGGTCCTTTCATTCAATATACTCATGCGCGTATTAAAACGCTTTTGCAGCGTGCCGACATTCAAAATATTGGAAGTTTTGACACTTTATCTCAGCTTGATGAAAAAGAACGCGAAGTGATTAAGCAATTGGGAAATTATCCAGAAACTGTTACTTTAGCTGGGACTCAATTCAGTCCCGCATTGATAGCAAATTATATTTATGATTTAGTAAAAAGCTATAATACCTTTTATCAGAATGTTTCTGTTTTAGGGAGTGATCACGCTGATCAAAAGAATTTTAGAATAGCGCTTTCACAAAAAGTAGCTGAAGTGATTGCCAACGGTTGTAGTTTATTGGGCATTGAAGTTCCTAATAGAATGTAAAAAAAAATCGCTCCGAAGAGCGATTTTAATCTTTTTCATAACAATTTTATCCTGTATAGGATTATTTTGAACTTACGGCTAAGTTATATACAACTAAACCAAATCCAATTTTGTTGATTGCATCTCCAACGTTATAAATAACGTCCATAGGAAGACCACCAAAAATACCGCTATACCATCCTTCAGTACCGGCCATGTATCCAATAGGATATATTGCCCAACCTACTAGAACGAACCAGCACAGTGTTTTGTGAGCTGATTGTACAGCACCACCTGCAGCTGCAGCTAGTTTAGAAGCGCTACCCATCCAGATTTCATATACAATCCAGAAGTAAGCAAGACCAGAAATAAGTCCCCAAACCGCAGGACCAGAACCTGTAGTGTAAACTGCTTCACCAAAATATCCAGTAACTAACATAACGATTGACGCAAAAATCATTTTCCACATCAATTGTTTTGTTGCCCCAGCAGCTTTTAAAATTAAATAGAACTCAACACACATTAATGGAACAGTCAATACCCAATCCACATATCTAAAGAATGTTGGAGAAGTCATGTTTGTTGCCCAATAGTCACGCATGTACCAATAGTGTACTGCTGCAATGAACGTAATTAAACCTGATACCAAAATAGAGGTTTTCCATTTGTTGTCAAATGAGCTCATTGAGAGAAAAAAGAACGCTGATGCTGCCATCATCGCCATACATCCTACGAAGAACGTGAATCCAACGTAGTCGTCAGTGGCCATCGCTGGTACCACAGTCATTAAACTTAGAATTTTTTCCATAATTAAATCAATTAATTGTTTTTGTTTAGATAAATTTAAAAAAAATTAAACTTACTCACTATAATTAATAGAAAATTTTAAACAAAAAATGCTAACTACCTCATTTACAAATGGAAAATATTTTTCAATCTCATATTTAATCACTGTAATATGTGTTATATTTTCATTTTTTGGCCCTGAATTTTATCAAAATGTTATTGCTGCTGGAGGAATATTGTCTTTTGGAATTCTTCATGGAGCAAATGATTTAAAAATAATAAGAAAAAGTCGTGCTAAATTAAAGTCAACGAATCCCCTCAATTATCTTGTTCTTTACATTGGTGTTGTGCTTTTGGGAATATTGATTTTCTATTTTATCCCAGGAATAGCTCTTTTGGCCTTTGTGTTAGTGAGTTGTTATCATTTTGGAGAACAACATTGGGAAGGGCGTTTGAAATTTCAGAAATGGAGTGCTCTTTATTATTTTACCTATGGAGCTTTCATTTTTCTTGTTTTGTTTGCATTTCAATATCAAGAGACTGCCCAAGTGATTTATCAGATTTCAAGTTTACATCTACCTTTTTCATTTTTTAGTTTGAGCTTAATTCTGACTTCTTTGGCTTTACTCATTCAGCTCTTTATTCAGCTGGACTCAAGGGTTACAATTGTGAAAGAACTTATTCTCCTTGGGCTGCTTGCACTTTTGTTTTTCAAGGGTACTTTATTGTTTGGTTTTGGATTGTATTTTGTTGTCTGGCATAGCTTTCCTTCTTTACGTTCACAGATACATTATATATATGACACTTTTGATCGGTCAAGTTTTCGTAATTACATAATATCTGCCCTTTTTTATTGGGTGCTGGCTTTGGTGGGATTATTTGGGACCTATTTTTTCTTAGATATTAGTACAGGGCAATATTTATCCATATTCTTCTCCTTTTTAGCTGCCATTACTTTTCCCCATGCCCTTGTCATGGAAAGAATGTTTTCAATCCCAGCAGTTGAGTAGCCTATAATCAAGTAGCATTTCTTATTTTTGCTTTAACACCAATTATTTCTATTTAAAATGTTCGATAATCTTAGTAGTAAATTAGATCAAGCATTCCAAGTCCTCAAAGGTCATGGAAAAATAACAGAGATTAATGTAGCCGAAACGCTGAAAGAGGTACGAAGAGCCCTGTTGGATGCCGATGTTAACTTTAAAACCGCAAAAGAATTTACTGTTCGTGTTAAAGAGAAAGCTTTAGGACAGAAAGTTTTAACGAGTCTACAGCCCGGTCAATTATTGGTTAAAATAGTGAAAGATGAACTTGCCGAGCTCATGGGTTCTGAAGCGGTAGGCTTGAATTTAGAAGGAAAACCAGCGGTTATACTCATGTCAGGTTTACAAGGATCGGGGAAGACCACATTTACCGGAAAACTGGCGCTGCACCTTAAAAAAAAACAAGTTAAAAAACCCTTGTTGGTAGCGTGTGATGTTTACCGTCCTGCGGCTATAGATCAGTTAGGTATAGTGGCAGAGCAAGTAGGTGCAACACTCTACGAAGATCGGGAAGAAAAAGATCCAGTAAAAATTGCTCTAGCAGCATTAGAATTAGCAAAAAAAGACAATCACGATCTGGTAATTATCGATACCGCAGGTCGTTTGGCCATTGATGAGGTTTTGATGAATGAAATCAAAGCAATTCATGTCGCAGTACAACCCTCAGAAACTTTGTTTGTTGTAGATGCGATGACAGGTCAAGATGCAGTAAATACAGCAAAAGCCTTTAATGACTTATTGAATTTTGATGGGGTTATTCTCACAAAATTAGATGGTGATACCCGTGGGGGTGCTGCTTTAACCATTAAGTCAGTGGTGAATAAGCCTATTAAATTTATTGGTACTGGGGAAAAAATGGAAGCGATTGATGTTTTCTATCCTGATCGAATGGCCGACCGTATCCTGGGAATGGGTGACGTTGTCTCACTAGTGGAAAGAGCTCAGGAGCAATTTGACGAAGAGCAAGCGAGAAGAATTAATAAAAAAATTGCCAAAAATCAATTTGGTTATGATGACTTTCTCTCTCAAATACAACAAGTAAAGAAAATGGGTAACATGAAAGACCTAATGGGAATGATTCCGGGTGTTGGAAAAATGATGAAAGGGGTAGATGTTGACGACAATGCGTTTGCTGGGATTGAGGTAATTATTGGGTCCATGACACCCAAAGAGCGTTCGCAGCCCCAATTGATGAACCACAGTAGAAAAATCAGAATTGCCAAAGGATCAGGCAAATCGGTAGAGGAAGTTAACCAGTTGATCAAACAATTTGAACAAATGGGAAAAATGATGAAGATGATGCAAGGTGGAAAAGGTCGGCAGATGATGCAACAATTACAAGGTTTAAAATAGTGATATGATCGTATTAGACGGAAAGAAAACAGCCCAAGAAATAAAGGAAGAAATTAAGTTAAAAGTTTCAGCGATGAAGGGACGTGGGGAGCGCGTTCCCCATCTTGCAGCTGTGCTGGTTGGAAGCGATGGAGCAAGTTTGACTTATGTGGGAAGCAAAGTGCGTTCCTGTGAACAAATTGGTTTTGAATCTACTTTAATTTGTTTGGAAGAAGACATTACAGAGGAAGCTTTGTTACAAGAAATTATGAAGTTGAACAATGACCATACCCTCGATGGCTTTATTGTTCAATTGCCTTTGCCTAAACATATTAATGAAGAACGTATTCTTCTTGCTATTGACCCTCAAAAAGATGTGGATGGATTCCATCCTGCTAACTTTGGACGGATGGCTTTGGATTTAGATGCCTTTATACCTGCAACCCCTTTTGGGATTATGCAGTTGTTAGAGCGCTACAAAGTACCAACCTCTGGAAAACACTGTGTCGTGGTTGGAAGAAGTCATATTGTAGGACGCCCGATTAGTATTTTAATGAGCCAAAAAGGACCTGCTGGAGATGCGACGGTAACGGTTGCTCACAGTAGAACCCAAAATTTAGCCGAACTGACTCGACAAGCTGATATTATTGTTATGGCACTTGGAATTCCAGAATATTTAACAGCAAACATGGTAAAAGAAGGTGCTACCATTATTGACGTGGGTATTACCCGAGTGGCCGACGAGTCGCATCCCAAAGGGTATGTCATTAAAGGTGATGTGGCTTTTGACGAAGTGGCAAAAAAAGCGAGTTTTATTACTCCTGTTCCAGGGGGAGTAGGGCCCATGACCATCGCTATGCTCTTACAGAATACCCTTTTGGCTCGAGAGTGGAGGGCTTAGTTCACCTCCATTTTCTGATAGATTCTGAGAATCAAAAGTCCAAAGACCACACTTGAAAGAATCAAAAGAATATTAGTCAATCCTGAAGTGGCAAAGGAGAGTCGAATGAGGATGGTGCAGATCACAAATCCTGTGTTTCGAATGAGCTGACTATAGCGTTCTGTGTATTGAAAGGAGAGAAGAAGGATAAATACATCGGCTAAAATCAGTATAGTAAAAAATTCATTGTAGAAAACCGAGTTTATATCGGGTAAAGGAGTACCTATTTCTGAAAATGAGAATAAACTTGTAATCCAAAAGCTTATGCTGTAGATTGAGATAAAAATTAAAACGGGTAAGAGAACGAGACTAACGGCTCTCTTGGAACTTACAAAGCGTTTGAGACGTTCGCTCAATTCTTTTTTAGAAATTTTATTTCGGTGTTTATTGAATAGGTAAATTAAGAAATAGATGATTAAAACCCCAGATAAATCAAAGATGAGCTGCTTGTTAGCGGTATTTTCAAGCCAATTTACATCCAGCTCTATTTTGGGAATATCTCCAAAGATTCTACGAATTAAAATCAGAGAAATGATTTCAAATTGTTTGGAAACAGCTGTGGTAAATGAACGGGGAAGATACACAATCAGCAAATAAATCTCATATACAAGAATAATGGAAAATGGGGTATAAATTGCTGAAATAGGATCATCCAATAAACTGGCCTCAAAAAAGGTATAAAACCAGCCGAATTTTTTCGCGTAAATTAATATAAGGTGTGTAATAAACCCAACAATGGATAACCATAAGGTGGCACGTTCAATGCTTTTTTGATTTTTATCAGAAAAGATAATTTCAAAAGTGTGATCAAAAAAAGTGAGCCAATTTTTCATTCTCTAGCTAGCAAAAATTTGATCTTCATTTTTAAAGGCTTTAAATTCCAATGCATTTCCAGCAGGGTCATAAAAAAACAGGGTCATTTGTTCACCTGGAAGTCCTTCAAATCGCAGGTAAGGCTCGATGACAAACTCAACTCCTTTTTGAGTAAGTCGTTGCGCAAAAGAAGTAAATTCTCCCCATCCTAAAATAACCCCAAAGTGGGGTACAGGGACAGACTTTCCGTCGACTTCATTGTGGTGTTTTTTGGCATTATGATGGGGGTCAACATGCAAAACCAACTGGTGACCAAACAGATTGTAATCAGTCCAGTGGTCTGAAGATCGTCCAGCTTCACACCCAAGAATTTCACTATAAAAACGATTGCAACGATCAAGGTTATCTACAGGGATCGCTAAATGAAAAGGTTTTGGCATAAAAAAATATAACTATTTCTAAAGATACAATTTCTGAGCGAATGTACATTTGGAAAATGGTATCTTTGTGCGATGCAAGAAAAAGAATCCATAACAGCAGTAAATCAAGGTTTGTCTTTGCCCTTGATGGAAGCGTTTTACACCCTACAAGGGGAAGGCTATCACAAGGGGAGTGCTGCTTATTTTATTCGTATTGGTGGTTGCGATGTAGGCTGTCATTGGTGCGATGTTAAGGAAAGTTGGAACGCTAGTTTACACCCACCCACAGAAATTGAAACCATAGTTTCTGGAGTTAAATTACATTCCAACACGGTTGTGGTTACTGGGGGAGAACCTTTAATGTGGCCCATGGATCCCTTGACTGATGCATTGCGTGAAGAAGGGATACAAATTCATATCGAAACTTCAGGAGCTTATCCTTTGAGTGGAAGTTGGGATTGGTTTTGTTTGTCCCCAAAAAAAAATAAACTCCCTACGGCTGAGGCATACACCAGAGCAGATGAACTTAAGATGATTGTTTACAATAAAGACGATTTGCGTTTTGCGGAAGAACAAGCTGCAAAAGTGAGACAAGAGTGTAAACTTTTTTTACAGCCAGAATGGAGTAAAAGGGAAAGGGTCATGCCGCTTTTGGTTGACTATGTGTTAAACAATCCAAAATGGAAAGTGTCTCTTCAAACCCATAAATATTTGAATATTCCTTAAGGATAAATCAAATAATTTGCTCTTACTTTTTTAAAGGTTTCTAAATTTTCAAGCCAAGAGTCACGTATGGTATTTTCTTTTTCACCTGCCTCAATCTGTTTTCGTAAACTACTTACTCCTGCAATTCGTTCAAAACCCTTCAAGAAAAATGAATCTTTTTGGGGGAATTCAGCATAAGCATTCAATAGCCATTTAAGTTCTATTTTATCGGGCGATTCTGTTTCAGATAAATCTTTTCCATAACATATTTGACCTTGGTGTTTTGGGTATTTGGAGCCAAAATTGGATTGGGGAGTAAATGAAAAGTCTGTTTTTGAAAATTTGGGATGTCCGTAAATTTGAAATTGTTTTGAGGTTCCTCTACCCACACTAATCACCGTAGGTTCTAACAAACACAGACTCGGATAGAGTGCAATTGATTTTGCATTGGGAAGGTTTGGCGAAGGTCTAACAGCTAAGGTATAGACTGTGTTATGCGAATAGTTTTGAATGGGAATTACGGTCAAATCACAATTTAATTCCTGATCCAGCCATTTTTCTCCGTTGATCATTTGGGCATATTCTCCTATGGTCATTCCGTACACAATGGGTACGGGATGCATTCCCACAAAACTAGTATGCTCTTGATCTAATACAGGGCCATCAACATAATGCGCATTGGGATTGGGACGATCTAGAACGACCAGCGGAATCTTGTTTTCGGCACAAGCTTCCATCACATAATGTAAGGTGGAGAGATAGGTGTAAAAGCGAACCCCAACATCTTGAAGATCAAAAACCATAATATCGATTCCCTCTAATTGCTCCGCTGTAGGTTTTCGATTATCTCCATACAATGAAATGATGGGAAGCTTTGTTTTAGGGTCGATTTGATTTTTGATTTTTTCTCCTGCATCTGCGATTCCTCTGAAACCATGCTCAGGAGCAAAAACTTTTTGAATATGAATATCATGGTTTAAAAGTGCGTCAACTAAATGAAAGGTTTTTTTTTCTTTCGAAATCAAACTGGCTTGGTGGGCAACTAAACCTACTCTTTTTCCCGATAGAAGCGATCGGTATTCGTTTAAATTTTCGGCTCCAGGTAGCACTTGCATTTGACAGGAAACAGAGGATGAACTTATCAATGCAAGCCAAAATAAAAATGTATTTTTGAAAGAACTAACGTTTAATCTCTTTTTCATTGAATGTAGCTTTGTTTTTTGCACGAAAAATGCAAGGTCAAAAACAGAATAAAAGTACTGTTTCTGAGCGAATAATCAATATAGCAACTGTTGCAGTTGCTATTGGAATTGCTGCTATCTTGATCGCAATTGCAACTAGCGAGGGCTTACAGCGTGAAATACAAAAGAAAACAAGTGTTTTTAACGGACATATTTTAGTCACTCCATTTGAAAATAACGAATCTCAAGTCTCTTTGCTTCCTTTTGAGGATACTCCAGCCTTAAGAAGTCAAATAAAAGAAGAAAAAAATGTTGATCGAATACATAGTATTGTTTTAAAAGCGGGAATGTTAAAAACAAAAAATGTTTTTGAAGGTTTTTTGTTGAAGGGAGTTTCAGATGATTTTGATTGGTCAAGTTTATCTTCCTTTTTGACCCAAGGGACATTTCCCAAACTTGAAAAAGAATCAGTAACTAATGAGATCTTAATTTCAGAAACTATGGCGGATCGATTGGGGATACGTTTGGGTCAAAAAGTAGATGCTTATTTTCAAAATGAATCAGGAGAAGGATTGCCTAACAGGAGGCGTTTTACAGTAGTTGGAATTTATTTTTCTGGATTTCCTGATATCGATCAAAATTTAATTTACGGTGATCTGCGGCAAGCACAAAGATTAAATCGATGGAGCTCCAATCAAATTGGTGGATATGAGCTTTTTGTAAATGATTTTCAAGACCTTGATCCAACAGCAAATCGAATTTATGAACGATTGCCTTCCGAGTTAAATTGTAGCTCAATTTCAGAACGTTTTTCAGGGATTTTTCAATGGATTGCCTTATTTGATTTTAATGTATTAATTATTTTAATTGTCATGCTGTTGGTTGGCATCATTAATATGGCAACTGCCTTGTTGGTGCTAATTTTGGAGCGCTCAAGAATGATTGGACTTTTGAAAGCCTTAGGAGCAGACAACACTTTGGTGCAGAAGATATTTTTATACAACGGAACGGTAATTATGTCTAAAGGCCTGTTCTGGGGAAACTTAATCGGCTTAGGATTTTATTTTTCGCAGCAATATTGGGGTTGGATTCAATTGGATCCAGAAACCTATTTTGTTAACCAAGCTCCTGTTTTTATTAGTGGGTTTCAGGTGGTTTTCATTAATCTTTTTTTCTTAGGAATTTCAATTTTATTGTTATGGATTCCCTCTAAAATTATTCTTAGAATTTATCCTTCCGAAGTGTTACGTTTTCGATAATTTATAAGGTTTTTTGTTTTGGATAATAAATGAATGGATATCTTTGCGTAAACGATATTTAATATGGAATATGCCAGCACTATTTTAGAAACGATTGGAAACACTCCCCTAGTAAAACTAAATAATATTACTTCAGATGTAGAGGCTTTAGTTTTAGCCAAAGTAGAGAGTTTTAACCCTGGAAATTCAATAAAAGACCGTATGGCTGTCAAGATGATTGAAGATGCTGAGGTCAATGGACGCTTAAAGCCTGGCGGAACTATTGTTGAAGCAACGTCAGGAAATACAGGGATGGGATTGGCATTGGCGGCAATAGTAAAAGGGTATAAACTTATTTGTGTATCCTCAGACAAACAGTCTAAAGAAAAATTTGACATTTTACGAGCTGTAGGAGCAAAAGTGGTAGTGTGTCCAACTGATGTTGCTCCTGAAGATTCAAGCTCATACTACAGTACTTCAAAAAGAATAGCTGATGAAATTCCTAATAGTTGGTATGTAAATCAATATGATAATCCATCTAATTCCAAAGCGCATTTCGAAAGCACAGGGCCTGAAATCTGGAAACAAACCGATGGTAAAATCACTCATTTTATAGTGGGTGTTGGAACCGGAGGAACAATTTCTGGAGTTGGAAAGTTTTTAAAAGAAAAAAATCCAAATATTAAGATTTGGGGTATTGATACTTATGGATCAGTTTTTAAAAAATTTCACGAAACAGGAGTTTTTGATATAAATGAAATATATCCTTATTCTACTGAGGGAATAGGAGAAGATATCTTGCCTAAAAATGTAGATTTTTCAATAATTGATCATTTTGAAAAAGTAACCGACAAGGATGCTGCTATTTTCACAAGAAAACTTGCAAAGGAAGAGGGTATATTTGCAGGAAATTCATGTGGAGCTGCAGTTAAAGGGCTTTTACAGCTCAAAGAAAACTTTAAAAAAGAGGATGTTGTTGTGGTTTTATTACATGATTCTGGGAGTAGATATCTAGGGAAAATTTATAATGATGTGTGGATGGATAAAATGAACTTTTTTTAATTTCAAATATGAACATAAATAATTTAGTTTATAAAATTGTTAATTACCTATTCATTTCTAATACATAGAATAAAAAATATAACTATTTTTGTTTACAAATCATGCAATACTAAAGCCTTTAGTGCGTTATTTATTAAATGCGGTTTGGATTGAAAAAATTATTACTTTTTTTCGTTTTACTATTATTACCTGTCACACTTCTATCACAGAATGATTTTAGTATAACTAATGTTCAAATCGTTGGAGGGGAACCACTATGCCAAAATGATCAAGTATCCTTTCAAGTAACAATTAGAAATAACAATACTGGTGGAGGGAATATTTCTGTAGTCAGCCCAGAAACAATATATTTCTATACTAATACTGTTTCAGGCTCAGGGGCAGTTAGTACTGGCCCCTTTTCGTTAAGTATTGATCCAGCTATTGGAACTCCAAACTTAGGCCCCCTTACGTCAGCAACTTATACATTTCCAGATGACTTTACTGGTGCAATTAACCCTATTCATTATTTAAATTTTTCTTCTGAAAATAGTATCTACACACTCACTGTGAGTTTTACACACTCAACAGATACCGTTACAAATACAAACGATGTATTCACATTAACAGGAATAGATACTTTTGACATTCCTGAACCTGTTTTAAGCAGTGATAAGGCAGGTGAAATTATTTGTCAAGGTGAGGATATAACTTTCACTGTAACTCCTTACCAATTGGGAGCAGTTTATTCCTTTAGAGTTAATTCAGGACTTATTTCTACAACTACAGCTACAGGTATTGGAGATAATTCTTTTACCTTTTCTTCTGCAAATGGGAATGCGCTGTCTGATGAAGATATAATAACTGTAGATATGATTGATTCAAATGGGTGTTCAGTAAATACATCCACTCAATCTTTGACAGTTTCAGTGAATAGTCCACCATCTGTTTCATTATCTTCTGATGCACCTGGAGAATATTATTGTGAAGCAGATACTGTTCAATTCACTGCAACCTCACCTGATCCCGTTTCCTCATATGAATGGATTGTTGATAATGTTCCATATGTAAATAATAATCCAACTTTTAGTCTTGCTTTAGTAGGCACACAGTCAGTTACCGTAAGAATAACAAATGCTTCTGGTTGCCCTGCAACTGAATCACTAATACTTACAGAACTATCTGTTATTGATGCCGGGTATATAGAATTATCTAATCCTCTTGATGCTAATGTGTGTTCTGGAAATGCCCCATCAGGCTCAATAGTAGGTGATGGTACAGGAACTAGCTCACCCTCCACTGTTTCATATGGTATACCAGTATATCAGTGGCAATTATCCTACACTGGAGCAATAGGATCATATCTTGACATTGAAGGTGCAAATTTGGCAAACTATACACCAGGCACTATATCAACTACGACATACTTCAGAAGAAATACAATTGCTTCTTCTGGATCTTCTCAGTGTGAAATTGAAGGCACAGATATTGTTGTCATTAATGCTCGACCAGAATTTAATATTAATCTAACTACTTCGGATGCATTAAATACCTTTTGTCAAGAAGAATTATTTAATGTTTCAGCAAATACTGGTGCAGCAACATATACATTTAAGATTAATACTACGACAATAACATCAGGAAGTTCTAACACCATCAATCTTAGATCAGGTAGCGCGAGAGATTTTGCCGCGAGTCCACCAATCATCCAAAATGGAGATAATATTACTGTTCAAACAATAGATAATTTTGGGTGTCCAAATCAACAAACAATACCAATTATCATTGACGATGTGGGTCTTAATCCAGGAGTTTCTACAGATGCTACGGGTAATATAATATGTTTTGGAGAAAATGTTCAAATAGAAGCTACTGGTGGTGTTAGCTATACATTTTACATCAATAACACGGGTAATCCAGCTTTACCTGCTGAAGTTACGGCAAATAGATTTACCACAAATAGACTTAACGATGGAGATATTGTTATTTCAAGGGTATTTAATGCAACAGGATGTTATATTGACGTAGATGTAACATTTACTGTTTTATCACTTTCCTCAACAGGTTCTATTACTTTGTCTGATCCAAATGACGCCAATTTATGTTATAATAGTTCTATGTCTGGCGCTATTGATGGTGGAACTTTAGGAGTTGGAGGAGGCTCAGCCAGTACGACTATTGCGTCTGCTACAATAGGATATCAATGGCAATCCTCAGTGGCCTCGGGGCCTTGGGGTGATATTGGCGGAGCCATATCACAAACCTATTCTCCCACAGGTGTTTTTACTGTTCAAACACAATTTAAAAGAATTTCATATGTTTATTATGATACAAATGGAAATGGAATTTTTGATGAACCTATCTCTTGTGCTAGAACAGATTCAAATATAATTACAATTAATCCAAAATCTGAAATTGACAGCACTTTAAGTACTGGAGTAGATAATAATTCATTTTGTGCAGGTGACATTATTTCAATACAAGCCCCTGCTAGAGGAGGTCCAACTGCATATGAATTTTTCAATAATGGAGTATCTTTAGGCGCGGCTTCTCTTAATCGAACGTTTACTGCAACTGCTGGAGATGGTGTAGGTGAAATTGATAATGGAGATGAAATAACCGCCGAGATTACCAGTGATACATGTTCAGTTAATAGTGAAGGAATAACAATTTTAGTCGATTTCTTTGGAGAGTTGTCTTCCGCTTCAATTTCTACAAATGCTCCTTCAGATACAATTTGTCCAAATGATTCTATAGTTGTTACTGCAGGTCCTCCATTTCCAGGATACACTTATTCATTTTCAATTAATGGTAGCTCTGCACCTGTCGAAGATGTTGCCAATAATATACTTACAACTACTGCAATCACTCAGGAGTCTATAGTATCAGTTACAGTTACAAATGCTTCGGGATGTTCTGATACAGCTTCTTTAACCGTTTATGTACCAAGGATAGCTACAGCTGGTACAATTTCTTTAAATGCAGCTGACGCGGTATTGTGTTCTTCGGGTAATATAGCAAACGACATAGCATCGACAAATCCAGGAACACTTGATGCTAGTTCATCAGCAGGATCTGTTTTAACCTATCAGTGGCAAGAGCGTAGTACTAATACTGCGAATGTATGGACTCCTATAGCAGGGGCTACGAGTTCTTCATTAGATATATCCGATACACCTTTAAATATTTTAGTAGACACTGAGATCCGCAGGCTTACTTTTGCGACACTTAATTCTATTGATTGTCCTACTGGCGGAGCAGGTTTACCTTCTAATGTTGTTAGTATAGATATAGAGGAGCCTAGGAATCCGACGATTACGACTAATCCGGGGACAACTGTTTGTGCGGAATATGTAACAGACTTAGTTTTCACGGTCAATACTGTAAACACTCAACTTAATGACACGTATCAGTGGGCGATAAATGGGGTAGATGTTACCATAGCAAATGGATATGCTCAAAATGAGACGGGTACTACTTATCAGGTAGATACTCTAGGGGATATAGGAGATGGAGATGTAGTTACAGTTATAGTGACAACAGCTGGTCCTGATTCTTGTCCAAATCCATCTGCTCCTGTAACAATAAGTGTATCTGATGCACCAATAGCAAATTTATTATCTGATGCTACTGCAGATACAATATGCGCAAATGGTTCTATAGTTATTACTGCAGATGACGCGGGGGTGGGAGCGACTTACACCTTCCGATTAAATGGTGTTGCAGTTCCTGCGGTGGATGTTGCGGGCAGGGTGTATACGACCACTTCAATCTCTCAACAGTCCACAGTAACCGTTGAAGTATCTACTGCTGGAGGATGTTCAGCAACAGATGATCTAACCGTTTATGTACCAAGGATAGCTACAGCTGGTACAATTTCTTTAAATGCAGCTGACGCGGTATTGTGTTCTTCGGGTAATATAGCAAACGACATAGCATCGACAAATCCAGGAACACTTGATGCTAGTTCATCAGCAGGATCTGTTTTAACCTATCAGTGGCAAGAGCGTAGTACTAATACTGCGAATGTATGGACTCCTATAGCAGGGGCTACGAGTTCTTCATTAGATATATCCGATACACCTTTAAATATTTTAGTAGACACTGAGATCCGCAGGCTTACTTTTGCGACACTTAATTCTATTGATTGTCCTACTGGCGGAGCAGGTTTACCTTCTAATGTTGTTAGTATAGATATAGAGGAGCCTAGGAATCCGACGATTACGACTAATCCGGGGACAACTGTTTGTGCGGAATATGTAACAGACTTAGTTTTCACGGTCAATACTGTAAACACTCAACTTAATGACACGTATCAGTGGGCGATAAATGGGGTAGATGTTACCATAGCAAATGGATATGCTCAAAATGAGACGGGTACTACTTATCAGGTAGATACTCTAGGGGATATAGGAGATGGAGATGTAGTTACAGTTATAGTGACAACAGCTGGTCCTGATTCTTGTCCAAATCCATCTGCTCCTGTAACAATAAGTGTATCTGATGCACCAATAGCAAA
>Ga0233438_10001053_pt1 | contig 31929 bp, 32 predicted proteins | sample SI_123_September_FD_182720 | JGI IMG/M metagenome (GOLD analysis project Ga0233438, IMG submission 182720) | Seawater microbial communities from Saanich Inlet, British Columbia, Canada - SI_123_September2016_10_MG | ecosystem: Environmental > Aquatic > Marine > Inlet | place: Canada: British...
AAATTGACCAGGGATTGATTGATATTGAACAACGAGAGGGCAGTGTCTTTATATCTGTTGGCGCTGGTGGTGCATTTCCATCTGGGACTGCTGATTTAACTGAAGACGCACAGACAATTCTGGACCGTATCGCACTTACAGCTATGAGCCCTGAAAGTAAAATTACTGTCACGGGGCATACTGACGACATCCCAATTTCGAACGGAAAGTTCCGCGACAATTGGGATTTAGCAGCTGCGCGCGCAGCGAGCGTTGTGCAGGCTATTGAGGAAACAGGACTGGTATCTGGGGGGCGGATGTCCGCAGTTAGCAAAGGTGAAACAAACCCCGTTGCTGATAATGTCACCGCAGAGGGTCGTGAAGAAAACCGTCGAATTGAAATTGAAATCACGTATTAAACTAAGTTTTCTGCTGAGTTGGTCGTTTAATAATTGGGGGTGTTTAGATGAGCCAAACGATTAGTAACGATTACGTAAGTATGATTAACAAGAGCGGCTCAGGCTACAATATTCCCGAAATTGTTGATGCCATTGTTGATGCTGCAATCGTTCCAGTAAAAGAAATAATTACCGCTCAAAAAGAGAAGGTCGACTTATCCATCTCAGGTATGGGTACCCTTAAGTCAAGTATGTCGGCGACGCAGACGCTTGTAAATTCGATGAGTTCAGATTCACATTTGACATTGAAGAATGCTCCAAACTCAAATTACATGCAATCAAGTGTGGTGGATGGATCCGTAGTAGTTCCTGGAGTACATGAAATACGGGATATCTCTATTGCGCACCCAATGATTTGGCGCATGGATGACGGCGATCCCGCTCGTAGCGTTACTAATCAAACGATCACCATAGAATTTGGGGAGAGTACGTCCAACGGCAACAGCTTTTCTGCATCTAGCCCCGCGCGTTCAGCTACGGTTGAATTTTCTGGTGACACGTTGGCTTCAAGTGTGGCAAAGTTGAATGCTATTTCAGGATTGAAGGCGGAGCTCGTACAAATTGACTCGAATTCAAGTAACTACTCAGTAATTCTAACAAGTGAGACTGGATCAAAAAACGGCTTTCAAATGACTAGCTCAATGGGGGGGTACTGGCAGACTGGCTCGGCTGGGAATGGTACTGTGAATCAAAACGCTACTGACGCAACGGTTAAAATAAACGATCAAACTTATACACGAGCGAGTAACGTTATCACTGATGTTATACCGGGATTGAAAATTAATCTCCTTGTTAACAGATCTAACCTGCAGACGATAACAGTTGAAAAATCACCAGCTAATATCCAGAAAACAGTAGAAACGTTGATCGCGGATCTTAATAGTTACAAGTCTGATCTAAGTGCGCTTGGCTACATTGATGAGGTTGGCGATGAGAACGGTGAATTAGCACACAGCTCATATCTCAAAAATGCAAAAAGAAATTTTACTAAGCTTATGACGGCACCGATTGCCGGTTTTGGTGATGACAATATCTATTTTGTAGATTTTGGAATAAAGACGGCTAAAGACGGATCTTATGTTTTTGATCAAACTGCATTTGACCGCACGTATAATAATTCGCCTGAAAAGTTTGATGCTCTGACACAAGATAAGTCTTTTGCCAGTGACCCAAATGTCTTTGTCTATGCAACAACGGATTCAAGTATTCCAGAAGGCAAGCATATTTTCAGAGATTCTGATGACAAACTGAATGCTGGAACTAATGCCGAAAAAAATCTGAGCTTTAGTGGGTCTGGACCATATAATTTTTCTACATCAGATTACCCAGGCTTTTTATTCCAAACCGCGACCTCAAGCCCTGGTGATTTGGACATCTATGTAGGCAGAAGTGCAAAAACGAAATTGCTTAATTTCTTTTCTAATGCGTTGGCAAGTTCAGGAAATCTTGATGCAACGGTCGATTTATACAAAGATCGGGTGTCTGCCCTAGATGCTAGGCTAGCTAAAATTGATCAACGCGAGGCGCTCCTCCAGGCGCAATATACAAAACAATTTTCCGAGATGGAGAAAGTGGTTAACACGTCCACTTCTTCAGCAGACTATGTCACTCAGCTGGTCGATGGCTGGAACAAGTCATGAATAAATTAAAGGCCGTATTTCTTAATTTTTTCTATTAACGTGGTTCGTTGTAGGTGAAGATCTTTTGCGGCTTCACTGGTATTGCCCGCATTCCTTTCGAGCGCTTTTTCTATTAGCGTAATTTCAATGTCTCTTAGAAGTCTTCTAACATCAACGCTATTGGCGGTATCAAATAATCTTGAGAAATCTTTTGGTGCTGGTGGTGCGATCTCTTCTGCTTCGTGGCCACGCTCTGCACCGCCTAAATCATCGAGTGCGCTCCAAATGTTTTGGCTTTCTTCAGCTTGGTTGAAAAATGAGTTCTGATCAAAGCCAAGAAGTGTCTGGGTCACTTGTTCATGGTTTATGCTTTGGCCAGGGAAAAAAACTTTTGCCCTTTCCAAAATATTTTTCAGTTCTCTTATATTGCCGGGCCATTCATATGTGCTTAGCGCTTCGAGCCCACCGTCGTCAAAGCCTATGGGCGCTTCGGTAGCACTGGCAGAATGATTGATCTTGAGGAAGTGATTAACTATTTCTGGTATGTCGTCCAATCGCTCTCGAAGGGGTGGCACTTGGATCGGAAAGACATTTAGCCGAAACAGCAGATCTTCGCGGAATTTATTTTGTGTGACTAATACACTCAAGTCTTTGTGGGTGGCGCATACCACACGCACATCCAACTGTATGTCTGTCCGTCCGCCCACTCGCGTCACAATTGAGTTTTCTAATACTCGAAGCAGTTTTGATTGTAATTCAAGGTTCATATCTCCTATCTCATCAAGAAAAAGAGTTCCTTTGTTTGCTTGCTCAAATTTCCCAGGAGTTGTTTTAATTGCTCCAGTGAATGCACCTTTCTCGTATCCAAACAACTCAGCTTCCATCAAGTCACGAGGGATTGCAGCACAATTTACAGCTACAAATTTACCTTTTCTGCGGCTCGCATCGTGCACACTTTCTGCTACGAGCTCTTTGCCAACCCCTGTTTGACCCTGAATTATTACGGCAGAATTTGACGGAGCTACCATCGATATTAGTTTTTTGAGGCGCATCGTCGCCTCTGAACTACCAACTAATTTCGAATACATCACAGTCATTTAGTACACCGTAGATTGGATTAAATCCTTAAAACACGCTTAGCATGATTATGTTGTTATTGGTACCGCCTCAGTTGTTTAACACAAGTTTTATCGTATTCATAAAACACTTTATTCATAAATGCTAATAGCATACGCTTTGAATGGACGAAGTTGTTTGGCATTTTTACAATTAACAGGGGACGTAAATTGAAACGATTTTTCGCAACTATTACATCTTCTAAATTTGTACCGGCGCTGTTTGTAAAGAAGAAAAAACTGCCATTGCTTGATTACGATTTAACAAGGTTTGATGAGCAAGATATAATTTTGGAGAGTGAGGCGCAAATTCAGGAGTTCCTACCTGATATTTTGGGGCAGGCACTGGCGCGTACGTGGGTTGATAAGAGGTTTTTGGATGCGTTTTATGATCAGCCCAAAGAGATATTAGAGAGGGCTGGCGTATTTCTTCCCAAGTCTATTTCGGTAGAGTTCATTAAGAAAGATAAAGAAAGACCAAAGGTAATAGTCTATCAAAAAAATGGATCAAAAAGTACACGACTTTTAGAGTTAAAATTAGTTATGGTGGCGGCGACATGATATACAAAGTTTATGGATTAGCTTTTATTGCAATGATTTTTGGAAGTATTACGTGCGCCCAAACAGAAAATGCTACGTCTGACCCTGATATTTTTGTGAATGCAATCAATGCTTTTGAAAAGAAAGATTTCCAAACAGCAGTTGAACTTTTTACTGTTCTTGCAGAACAGGGAGAGCCCACATCCCAACACAATTTATCTATTTTGTACTCTAAGGGCCTGGGAAGCCCTGTCAGTTATAAAAGGGCCTTATATTGGGCTTGGCGTGCCACATTGGGTGGTAGTGAGCCGGCAATGGATGTAGTTGAAGACGTGCGGGATATAGTAACTGAGGACCTAATTGAAGTTGTATCTAAGCAAATAGTTGATGAGTTGACTGCAAAGGCTATGAAAGGTGACAAGAATGCCCCAGAGAGATTAGGTAAGACCTATTACAATCTGTTTGTTGAGGCTGACCTGCAAATGGCTTACACTTGGCTGCTAATTTCGCAGGCGTTTGGTAATGAAACAGTTAGCGAAATGATATCTGAAATAGAAGATTTAATCGAAATAGAGGATAGAATTACGTATCAGGAAGAGGCAACAGAGATTTTTCTTAAAATACCGAAATAACTATTTTTTTGGCGTTATTTTAGATACAAAGTTTAGCTTATCTAAGTTTGTATTCACGTGTTTATTTATTACGTCTATTTTTGACCCCAACTGGCCTAGAATATCTTGAATTTGTTCGGAATTTTCTGTCGTATCAATGCTAAAGTTTTGGGCTAAGGCGTATTCATCAATGAGCGCATAAAACTCTTCGATTGTTTGAGTCAAAAACGCATCGTTAGCCCGAGACTCAATGTCTGGACTTGATAACAACTCTCTCATTTGTTCCAGTGTATCGAGGAACAAATGGCTATTTGTGGTCATGCTATTAACTTTCGGCTTCTTTAAAGCTTTCAAACATTTTTTCGGTCACGATATCTAGGTCGATGGGGTAACGCCCTTGCTCAACTTTAGTTTTTATTTCGTTAACCAAAGAGCGGTCTATAGGGGGGCCGTCCGCAAGTTTAGCAACCTGGTCCTTAATAGTAAGGTCCTTGCTGTCTAGTTTGTTGACTATTTCCTTTGGCGCCAAGTCAGAGACATTTTTATCGACTGTGATGTTTGCTTTGTTACTATCGCTCAGCTGAACGCTGGCATTTGAAACGTTATTGCTTACTGAATTGATCATTTTAAGTACTCCTCTCGAGTCTCTAAACGACAGGGTTTTAATTTATGTTAGTGATCGGAGAAACTTTTTTTTCTGCGGTCACAATTGCCTTAAATTCCTTTAACGACGATGAATTTTTAACTACGACCATGTCACCAATTTTGCCGTCAGTTAGCGCCTCTCCGTAAGTTACAATACTTAAGGAAGCTGTACCAGATATTATCAATACAGTGTCATTTTTATTCACGGCGTTGTTTGCTAATATATGTTTAGCTTTAATTATTGTATCTCTTGCCATATTCCTTTTTGCCTTATGGCCAACCAGATTATCTGTGGCTAAGTAAGCTCCATGTGAAGCACGAGAGGTAGCCAATTTCATTACCAAATCATCTGGCTGAAGTACTTTGCCCTTTGGGATATTGCGCTTAGTGAATACTATCTCTACCGACTGAGCCGTTTTTTCATTATCGTTTTGTCTAGTTGTTTGAGCGTATTCTTGCGTCCTGAAAGAAATTGACCAGGTCGCAGGGTTTCCGCATGAGGCCTTAATAGTGTTCCAGCTATTTGGATTTTTTTGTTCGATATAAATATCTTCAGCACATGGGAAGTAAGCTCTCTTGTCTGATATTAAGACCTCGTTAAAAATGTTCCTCTCAGCTAAATAGCTTTGGGCAATTCTTTTAAGATCGGCGCCAAAAATTAATTTTTCTTCCGCAGATAACATTTGGGCGTGTACAAGAATAAACAATATGGCACATAATTTGAAAAATCTTTTCATTGGAAACGCTCCAATAATCTAATATTTAATCCGTCAAATATTTGTCCATCTGTATCTTGTGAAAGTGCGTGCAGAGTAGTTGAATTTGCACCCATCTGTTTCACAGTGAAGTAATATTGTGTGGTGCCGGCCTGAACAGAACTGAAGATATCAGACGCCAACAATCCATCCTGGAACCCGTAATCGATTTCCAGAGTTCTGTTTCTAAGTTTGATTTTGCCGTTGAAATTTTTGCAATCTAAATGTTGCAAGGTTTGAGCTATTGTTTCCAGGGCTAGGTCGCTAACCGTTGCCTGGATGTTATCCAAGTCGTTCCGCTTAGAAATTGAATTATTGCCAAAAACACCACTTTTTTCGATCTCCAACTCAGTTTTTAATTCGACCCAATTTATTATTTGAGTTTTCCTGAGCAACTCAGATTTTGCCGTTACTATTAGATGCTTTTTTCGTTGGATAGGGTTGGCGCTATCTGTGGTGTCGAAATTTAGTGCAAACGTAACCAAGTATTTTGGGGTACTTACGGTTGGACCATTTCCTATTTCATATAGCGAATAGTTTGACGGCGTTTCTGAGTTGCGAGAATTATCATACTTGATGTTGAATTTAACATCAGATGCAATTGAGTCCTCTATTTCCTTCTTTAGTGATAGCTCATCAAATTGCATCCAAAATGGAAGAGTCTTTTTTGTGGAAAAACCTTTCCACTTAAATCCTATGTCGAGGCTAATGGGTTGGCGACAACTATTGAGGGTTGCATTTTTTTTTGATGGTAACAGTAATATTTCAAGGCGTGCAGATAATTTATTGCCGTGATCTTTGGTTGAAAGGACCCTGTACCCAGCAATTTGCATATTCGATTGTGCCGAAATTTGATCAAACAATACTTTGCCATTTTCTACCAGAGAAAAGCTATCTAATGATTGAGCGCCTGACTGCAAAGCTGATTTTAATGCATTCGAAATAGCCCTAGCTTGGTAAACGCTATTTGGTAAAGATGCAGTTTTAAAGGCAGTGCCTTCTGCCTCGACAATGAGCCTGTCTGCATTCACTGTTCCCGCAAGCGCCAGTAAACTCAAAAAAGTAAGTGTGCATAATTTAAACATCAGGTGACCATGCTAATCGCTACAGCAAGCCTTGCTTGTATAATTTAATAAGCCGATCAACGTGTGTTTGGCTGACAGTCAGCTCCACGATATAAGTATCTGGACCGGTAGGTTCAATTTTTACTGTTTCTGCACCCATGATAGTTCCTCGAACTGCTGAACTCAAAACGTCCGAAGTTAGCATTGCTTCCGCAACGGTTGTTTGACCATCTAATTGCACACCATGGATTTGTTCTGCCAGTACTCTGTAGGCATCAAGTTTAGCCGCTCGGATAGCCATTAGCCTACGTTGGTTAAGGTTCTTCGATGGTTGAACAGATATTGAGGAGAAGCCAACAGCTTTTATTGATGGAACGTAATAATCTGGTGCACTTGCAAGCAAACGTTCCGCAATAATTGACTGAGTATTTTGAAGACCGCTCTGTTTAGACTTTAAGGTCGGTCTAGCGTGTTCAGCCGCACCGGTGGCGATTAGGTTGTTGCCAACTGGCGAGCTGCAAGCCGATACGAATGTGATAATGGTTAAAAAACCTATTATCATTGGGGCAGTTAATAGACGCATAATGTATGCCTTTCAGATACGGTCGTTGCACTGTGGCAGCAATAATTGTGCCAAAATGTTATTTGAAAAAGTTAGCTTGAAATTTGTCTATCTGGAGCCTGACATAGAAACGTTGGCCCAAGTTTGGCACGGTTTATGCTCTAAAATACCCTAGATACTTTTAATGATCTCAAAGTGATAATTAAAAGTTATAAATCATATGGTTAACATGTCATTAAATTGACGCAAGTGAGGAAATTTAAATGCAGCAGAGCCAGGCAATAGGTTTTTCAATGGGTGACATAAAAAAAATGTCAGGCTCGTTGTTGCCCGTTGGTATCCTTGCTTTGGTGGGGATGTTGGTATTGCCACTGCCAGTTGTCTTACTAGACATCTTTTTCGTGTTTAACATCACAATATCGCTATTAATTCTAATGGTAGCGCTGCACACGCATCGCCCACTCGATTTTTCGTCCTTTCCAAACCTACTACTTTTAGCGACAGTTTTGAGGTTGGGCCTAAATGTGGCTTCGACCAGGATAGTTTTGTCAGAGGGCCATAATGGGGCTGATGCGGCTGGTGAAGTCATTCAGGCTTTCGGAGAATTCATCGTGGCAGGAAATTATGCCGTCGGCCTGTTTGTATTTGCTATTTTGGTTATCATTAACCTGGTTGTGATTACAAAAGGTGCCGGCAGGGTCTCCGAGGTTTCGGCAAGATTTACACTTGACGCAATGCCGGGCAAGCAAATGGCGATCGATGCTGATCTCAATGCTGGAGTGTTGACCCCAGATGAAGCAACGGATCGACGGGCAGACGTCTCTAAAGAAGCGGATTTCTATGGTTCAATGGACGGTGCTTCAAAGTTCGTTAAGGGGGATGCAATTGCTGGCATTCTTATTTTAGCAATCAACGTCATTGGCGGTTTGATAATTGGGATCGCTCAACATGATTTAAGTATCGCTCAAGCAGCAGAATTCTATATTTTACTTTCCATCGGTGATGGGCTCGTAGCACAGATCCCGTCACTTTTGCTTTCAATTGCAACAGCTATCATAGTTACGCGTGTATCGTCTTCAGAAAACATGTCTGAGCATATAACCCGACAAGTAAATCTTTCTGCAGCTTGGCTGCCAACTTCTTTGGTAATGCTGGCACTGGGTCTAGTGCCCGGTATGCCAAACCTACTTTTTATTGGCTTTGCGGTAATAACTGGTTTTCTTGCTTGGAACTCGCGGAGGACGGAAGTTTCGACAATGTTTAATGATGCTATCACGACAGAAACTGAAGAGACAGAAGAAGAGGTGGATTTTGGGTTAGTAGATGTGAAAGATGCGTCGAAGATCTCCGTTAACATTGGTTATGCTCTCGTACCGCTAGTGGACGAAGGTAAAGTAGACAATCTAGTCCCAAAGGTTACACGCTTGAGAAAAGAAATTTCTAAGGCACTAGGTTTTATCATTCCAGGAGTACGAATTCGCGATGACTTGAATTTAGAAGCGTCTCAGTACCAAATAAAAATTGGTCAAAAAATTGTAGCTGATGATATTGTTTATTCTGATAAAAAATTAGCTATAGCTGGAGATAACACTAAATTAGAGCTCTCTGGCCTGAAGGTAAAGGAGCCAGCTTTTGGAGTTGATGCATATTGGATTGATAAAGAGCTTCAGGCTGACGCTGAGGCGAAAGGTTATGTGATCGTTGAGCCTGATGATGTTTTAACAACGCACCTGAGCCAAATCATTAATGCTTATGCATCTGACTTGTTGGGTCAGGAGGAAGTTCAAGAATTGCTAGATAATTTGCAACTTTCATATCCTAATTTAGTCGACACTGTAGTTCCAAAAGTTATGCCCCTTAATCAGGTTACGGCAGTCATGAAGTGCATACTTGAAGAGGGGGTTCCAATATCTGATTTGAGGCTGATCCTTGAAAGCATAAGTTCTATGAATGTCCAGAAAATGGATAGCGATGATGTCGCTGAACGCATTCGACCCAAGTTGGTGCCTCTATTAATTCAAAAATTGATAAAATTTAAGGATACTGTTCCTTTAATTACATTTTCTCCTGAACTGGAGCAAATGATTTTGACCACTGTTAGACAAAACCCTGATGAGAAAATGCTTCTGATTGAAGGAACTCTTGCTAAAAAAATACTTTCGAACCTTAATGAGGCCTCTGAAGAGTTTAACAAGGAGGGAAAGCCAGTGTTTCTTATTGTTGCGCCGCAAATCAGAAAACACGTTGCAAAGTTTGTGAGATCGCAGCTTCCCTCAGTCAATGTTTTAAGCTTTTTGGAGCTTCCAGAAGATCGAAGTGTTGAAATAGCGTTCACAGTCGGAGGTTTCGATGCAATTGAATAAGCTAATGATTATGAAATTGGAGTTTGTTACATGCCAGAACTGAAATTTAAAGCTGTGGATACTTCACTTGCAATGGAAGAAGTGCAGAGGAAGCTTGGTCCAGATGCTCTCATTTTGTCTACGGAGCGCCGTGATGGGATGATCGAAATAGTGGCTACCAATGAGCCTGAACAAGTAGAGGCTGCTAATTTAAAAGCAAAAGAAAAACTTAAAGTACGGCGTGAAAGTGGGCTGATAGAAAAGTCAAAATCTAATAATAGTTTCCATAAATTTCCGGAAATTATTGAAGCTGAAAAAGCTAAATACGACGATAATCTAGACATCCAGCACACGGATTTTTCTGAAGGTCAAGATCAAGACCGTTTGGCCTTGGCTTCTAAAGCGTTTGGAAAATCGGATCTCATACCGGCAATTAGCAGAATAACAAACGAACTCCAGTTGTTAATTGATGGAGCGATGTCTCTAACTGCTGTAGAGGATCACTCTCCATCCGTTAATCTAAGGATGAAAATGCTCGGTTTTAGTAATAAGACCGTTAACAATTTATTGAAATCTACTGAATCTGATGCTGATCTAGATAATGCAATAAAACAATTCACTAGAAATATTGTACGAGGCAAGAGCAAGGATTTTGATACCAGTCAAATTGTGTTAGTTTGCGGTGACGAGCGATCTGGTAAAACTGTACTATCTAAAAAATTGTCTAAGTTTCTGCCAACTAATGTGGACGGCCAAATTAATAGGGTCATCTCAGATAGCCTTTCGGGCAACTTGAGTTCATTATTTCAATCTAACGCAGATGCAAACATCACTTCATTGTTTAGAAAAAGACAAGATACAAATTTAAATGATGGTAGATTAATAGTGGACTATGAGGGTCCTATGGATGTTTTGAATTCGGTCTTGATGAAGTTAAACAATATAGAACAAAAGCCGACGGTCAGCGTCATTTATGCCCTTGAAGTGGGTAAGAGTTATAATGCCATACAAAAATTGCTAGAAATTTCACAAATACCCAATTTAAGTATTGCACTCACAAAGATGGATTTACTTGAGGTTTCAGTTGCTGAGTTGTCTGCAATATTTGATTTAGGCTTAAAAATTCAATTTTTCTCAGGATTAAAGGTTTTAGAAGATGGGCTCGATTTTGCAAAAATTTCTGTAGTGCAGGATTTTCTATTAAATGTGGCCAAACAGGAAGGTCTTTAATTCAATGGTTAAATCATTAGCCTTTGTGAGTGGAAAGGGAGGAGTCGGAAAGACATCTCTGGCGGTAAATTCGGCAATAAATTTGGCCTTAATGGGTTTTAAAGTGGCTATTTTAGATACTGATTTTGGGTTATCTAACGCCAATATCATGATGGGTGTAAAAACGGAAAATACTATTTCTGAATTCTTATCAGGCAGCTGTATGTTTGAAGATGTAATATACAACTCACATGGTGGCGTTAAACTCATACCAGGAGGCTCAGGAACGCTTGATACCTTAAACCTAGATACACAGCAGCGTTGGAAGATAATTCGATCACTCGATGTATTGGAAAATCAACTTGATTATTTAATTGTGGATACACCTGCGGGTGCATCAGACTCTAGTGTTGATTTTGCCTCAGCAGTAGACAACGTGGTGATAACTTTAGTGGGTGAACCTACTAGCTTTATGGACGCCTATGCGTTTCTCAAAGCTTTGCATATCGAGAAAGGTGTCAATAACTTTTCGATAATTGTTAATATGGCAAAAAATGATACCTCCGCATATAAAGATTTTAAAAGTTTTGAAAAAATAGTTCTTAAGTTTTTTCCGGTGCAATTGACTTTCATTGGTTGGATGCCGGGGTCCAACGATGTTGTCCAGTCCATTATAGCTCGGAAGCCATTTATACTCGATAAAAATTCAAAAAAACATGTTGGAAAATGTTTGGACGTCATTACTGGTAACCTTCAAAAAATACCGTTAGCAAAAAAGCCTGGCATTCATTTTTTTAGTGTAGAATCCGGGTAATTAAAATGGTGAACCCATATAACATAAAATTACCGGTCGATCGTTTGATTGAAAAAAATACTGGTCTAGTGAAAAAGTATGCATACTTTTATGCGGGTCGAGTTCAAAAGGCTGCCGAAGTAGAGGACCTTTTGCAGGTGGGAATGATAGGTTTAATAGAGGCTGCTCATAATTATGAGAATAGAGAGGGCTCAGCTTTTGAATCTTATGCGCGGATGCGAATAAAAGGCTCGATAGTAGATTATCTGCGCAAGATATCTAACCTTTGCCGGACTACAGTTAAGCAAAAACAGAACACGGATAAAGCAAAACGGTTGCTGGAATTAAAGCTTGGCCGGCTGCCTTATGCCGAAGAAGTGGCAGAAGAGCTAAAAATTACACCTGCAGAGTTGTCACGTTGGGAACATAATTTTGCAGCAAACCAAAATCAGAGCATTGACGAGGTAACGGAATTATACGGCGATTTTATCTTTTCTGCGGAGCCAAATGTTGAAGATAAAATATTTAACGGGGAACTTAAGCAATATTTACGACAAGCGATCAGTCACTTAAATCAACAGCAAATTTTAGTGATAGAGCTCTACTATGTGAAAGAGTTAAACGTTTATGAAATTGCAGAAATACTTTCTGTTAGTACGGGTCGTGTTTCGCAGATAAAATCTGCGGCAATAGCAGTACTGCGTGAAAAAATTGAACTGGAACTGGTGTAATGGCTGTTCTTCCGCTTGTCCCAATTTTTGAGGAGTTACGATTAACGGTCACAAGCGCAGAAATAGTTTTATTAAGTTTGAAGCATGACACGGAAATAACATTTTCATGTGAAATTTCCTCATTACCCACACATAACTGTAATATGATTTTTAGGAAATCAGAACTAACCAACGTTGTGAGTGGTCAAATATATTTCCGCTCCAATCGACCTTTGGTAACGGCTGAAATGCTTTTGAATGTTGAGAATTTTAGAAAATTAGAGGAGATATGTAGTAACGGTGAACCTGTTAGGCCGCTAACTCTATATTTAAAAATTGCAAAAAGTAGAGAAATTAAGAATGGGGAGGTAATCATAAAAAATATTGATTTCACTCTAGATATCATTGATCTGTCGTGGCGACGGCCATTGTTTTAGTTACATTTTGAAGCTTTTTAAAGAACACTTGTAGACTAATTTTTCACCATTACGCGTTTCGATTGCAGTTAACTTGCTTAAATTAAGTTTATATTTTGAGAATTGTTGCTCAAAATATAATTTATCGTCCTGTAAATTTGTTATGGCGAAGGAAGTTTCTACTTCATCATTCTTTTGAAAATTAACCACCATATCGGTTTTCAATTCTGTATAAGTAAGCTTGAAGCTTTTCTCCCCATTTGTGCAACTGATCAGATTACTTTCAAATCGCGTATTTTGCGTCATAAAAAACAATACGATCACAAGGCCTAAAAGGACCGAGGCTATTAAAATGATGTCTTTACGTATCATTCAAGATACTTTGCTTTTTTATCCAGGACCAATTTTTCAGCATCATCTTTTTTCACCGAAACCACCATGTCTTTTATTAATTTAACACCATTTAAAGTTGTTGTTTTGGTTACTGTCACCTGCACATCACCATCACCATCACCATCACCATCACCATCACCATCACCATCATCATCGTCATCGTCAAACAGCCCACTGAGGCCGCTGGTGCTGGTGTCATCATCGTCAGTGTCTGAAAAGATATTCGTATTTTCTAATTCATTGAGCGCGTAAACGAATGGTTCATGCATCATTGCATAAACTTTATTTCTAATAATCCAGCTTTTGGCAGATAGTAATGCCAGACGAGTGGCATTATTTTTTTCGCTCAGCAAAGAATTTTTAACCTCATCGAGAGCTTGATCAAAGGAGTAGTCTCCAAATTCAATTAAAATTGCGTTTCTTGCCTGTAACATTTCTAAAGAGAGTGATTTGTCGTTTTCTGCAGTCATCGTAGATCTCCGCCAATTAGTTGGCACACTCCTTGCAACATTCACACCAAATGTAACATTGCAAGTGATGATAGTAAAATGAAGTCGATAGCAAATCATGTACAGACCCATGCGGATGCCCTGAACCTGCGCGCTAAGCGAAATGAAATTTTGGCATCCAATATTGTAAATTCTGCGACCCCCAATTTCAAAGCGCGAGACATCGATTTCAATCAAGCGATGCAGGCTCGAATGGATGTTGGCCCTGTTAATGTCTCCAATGAGCGCCATTTTAAATTTTACAGTGGTACCGGAGATGAGGGGGCTCAATTTCGACAGTCGGTAAACCCATCAATGGACGGAAACACTGTAGAGCTGCATGTTGAACAAATGCAGTTTTCTGAAAATGTGATGCGATATCAGACTTCTTTAGAGTTTCTAAATAGAAAATTCAGTGGCTTAATGTCAGCCATTAAAGGTGAATAGATTGTCCGATATTAAGAATATTTTTGACATTGCCAGTAGAGGCATGTCCGCCCAAATGACACGGCTTAATACGGTCGCGAGCAACCTGGCTAATGCGCGAACTGTAGCTTCGTCGGATGCGGAAGCCTACAAGGCCGTAAAGGCGGTGTTCAAAACAGTCTATGCAGATGACATCCAAAAAACGGGTGTGGCCTCCGTGGACGTAGATGAAATCATTACCGTCGATCGACCTGCTGAAAAATCATATCAACCAGGGCATCCAAAGGCCGACAAAGATGGGTTCATATACACTGCAGCAGTGAATGTAGATGAGGAATTAGTAGAGATGCTAGAGGCGTCTCGTCAGTACGAAAATAACGTAGAAATGGTCACCACTTTGCGTGGCTTAATGATGCGAACTATTAGCATGGGTAAGTGAGGTTAGAAACATTATGTCGTCAATTGATCCGTCTGCAGCTCAAACTGCACTCTTTGAAAAATTGGGAATTTCAAAAAACACAGAAGCTAAACAAGGTGGCTCTGATACCTTAGGGCAGTCGGATTTTTTAAAGCTGATGACCACTCAGTTGCAAAATCAGGATCCGTTTGCGCCAATGGATAACGGAGATTTTATTGCTCAAATGGCACAATTTTCTACCGTTACTGGTATCAGCGAAGTTAATGCGTCGTTGGGAAAGCTAGTAGAAAAATTTGATCAAGGACGCATTGCAACCGCCGCAAATCTATTAGGGCATTCTGTTCTCGTTCCGGGCAATGTATCTAGGCCGGATGATAACGGAGAGTTGCATGGAGTATTAGACTTACCTCAGGCAACGAGCATGGCAAAAGTAGTAATAAGTGATGCGGACACTGGAGAAGAGCTCAATGTGATGGACTTAGGTCCACAGGCTGCTGGTCTAGTTGGGTTTTCGTGGAGCAATATTCCCGAAGACGTTCGAAATTCCAATCGCCGCATACAAATCAATGCCACTATTAATTTTGGAGATGGCCCACAGGAACTAAACCCATCTGTATATGCGCGCGTATTGTCTGCCTCTATTGGGTCTGGAGACGCTGAAAGTGTTCTTATCGATGTACAGGATTTTGGTGAGATGGACGTTAGCACGGCCGTCAACTTTAGATAACCTTTCAGCCGTGTAGTAGCTTTCTCCAAAAATAACAAAGTAGTTAAATTTGGCACATATATTGCATCTAATAACCAACAACAATTGAACTAAGTTTCTGCAAGGAGTGACTTGATGTCGTTTTATACCGCACTTACCGGCCTCAAAGGCGCACAGACTGATATTTCCACAACGTCTAATAATATCGCAAACGTTGGCTCGAATGGCTTCAAGAAGAGCCGAGCTGAATTTGGGGATATTTATGGGTCTACTCCACTACAGGCTAAATCGGTTGGTGTTGGTACGATGACAAAGTCGATCACCCAACAGTTTTCGCAGGGCAACTTGGCGACTTCTTCTAATACGCTGGACATGGCAATTTCTGGGCAGGGATTTTTTGCTCTGCAGGCGGGTGGAAATGCATCGCAGACCGTCTACACGCGAAATGGTGCTTTTAATGTCGATGATAGTGGTTACATTGTCGATAGTAATGGGCAATTTCTTTTGGGCTATCCTGTGGATAATGATGGCTCTGTTTCTGATAAAACCTTGCAGGGTGCCAATAAACTTAAACTTGATGCCGCCTACGGAGATCCAAAAGAAACTACTAGCATTGAAATGGGCGTCAATTTATCCTCTGACAGTCCAGTTATTGCTGCAGACACTATTTTCGATCCCGATGACGCAGACACCTATTCAGCCACCTCCGCAGTGACCATATTTGATAACGCTGGAAACCCTCAGTCGGCGACGGTTTTCTACATCAAGACACAAGACCCAACTGTAGACGATCCTACTTTTAAATATGATACAAAACTGTTCGTGGATGGCTTGCCTATAACCCCGACATTAACGCGTGCAGTAAATCCACAGGAAAGTGCTCTTTTTATAGATAAATTTGGTAACCAGACGACTGTTCCTCAAGATCCAGCTTATATTCTGGAGGGTAAGGGTTTTCCCCTCTATAAATTAGATGATTTAGGTCCTGCGATTGAATCAACCCCGGCAAATTTGAAGGGGTTAGGAATTGAGACGTTTTTGGGGCAAGGTAAGACTGTTACAATTACTACTGACCCGTTGAAATTTAAATCAACAATGGAGTATCAAGCTCTCCAAGGCGAGGAAAATCCGGTTCCAGGTACGTTTTGGGGCAAAGATTTTCTACTGGTCGATGTGGACAATAGTGGACCGGTTTCTATTGATGTACCTCCAGGTACTTACAACGGAACGCAGCTGGCTGAGGCGGTCGAAGTTGCCATGCGCTCAGCCTTTGGTGATGATAAAAAAGTTCAGTTGACCGCAGGAGTTGATAACACCTTCAGCATCGATCTCAAGGCTACGTCTGGAGATGGTTTATCATCTGGTCTGACCACTGGCCCTATTACTGTAGATCTTCATGGAGCTTCGATAGTTGCAACTGCAAATGAAGCCATAGCCGGATTGGAAATGAACACCTTCCTTTCTCACGCTCAGGTGAAGATTACTGAAGCAATGAATACCTACGTTCAAGGCGCATCACCTGCTGATCCAGATGGGGTTAACGCCACAAATGTTGCAGCACTGGGTGTTGATGGACGGTTGTTTAAAAAACTGGTAGCGGGTTCGACGGTTCCCTTGAACGCAATTCCTACTGGAAATGATATTATCACAATAACACATAAAGAGGGTGATGTAGTTGGTGGTCCGACAAATCCGCAGACAAGCACTGATCGCTATGTTGCATATTCTAATACCGACAATAAACCTGCCATTAAAGCTTACGACCTCAAGGCTACCATGAACCAAACTGCTGGTAACTATGGAGTAACCAATGGAGTGCCTTTTATAAGCGTGCCCAAAGCAGATTTTTCTACCACCCCAGAAACTGTGCGTTTCATGCAATTTGATGGTGGTGATAACACTAAAGTAGATACTGCGTTCACAACATTTTTTGGCACTAAAGACATCGCTGTTTCAAATGTAGTTCAAGACCCTGCTGTTCCTTTAAATTATCGGGTTTCACTTACATTTGATATGGGAACAAACGTGGCCTTACCTGTTCTGGGAGGTAATGAAATGCCCATAACGGTCTTGGCAAAACCATCTGATCACATCGAAGCTTATTTTGAAGGTACTGAAGGTTTAGTGGCGGGAGTGGATGAGGCTTCCTATACAGGCAAAATTGTTTTTCAAGAAATTGGCGACTCTGCAAAGAGGTTTGCGGCCCATGATACAACAGATAATACCGCCACGGCCTTAGCTGTTAGTGGAACCAATCTTGCGTCTGGTGCTCTTATAGCTACTTTAGGACTTCCTGGTGCAGTTCAATCAACAAACTGGGTTGATGAGCGTAATCCGTCAGTAAAAATTGCTTATGATGCTAAAGAGCAAAGGCTAACGTTTGATACGGTGAACTCAGCACTTGGTCTAGGTACAGGCATCGGTAAAACGTCTTTTACAGTTTATAGCCCTAAGCTCGACAGTGGTACCAATGGAATTGGAATTCCAGCATTTGGTTCGAATAAAGATATCAGCTTAGCGTCTGATGACAAAAGTCTTGGCAATGCGTTCTTAAATGATGGCCCAGAACTGCAAATTGCGAACAAACGCTATGGGATGGAAGTCGAATTCGATACCGTAAACTATTTATTTAGTGTATCCAGCGGCACAACTGGCGAGACACTGGCGGCAAATAGCGCGCTGGGTGTTGAGGAAAACCAAGCTGCTTCGAGCATTAGTGTGGGCCGTTATAAGCTTACTGATCTTGGTGGTGTGGATCCTGTTGATGATGCGGAGTACGCGTTCAATAAAATCGGTAACGGTCAGAACCAAATATTGGGGTTTCCACGCGAAGGTATAGTTGGCTTTACTGCGGCAACCGGTCTTGCGTCAAAACCTGCAGTAGCGACTGGCATCGAGGGGCTCATTGATATGAACAATGCTTTCTCGATAACATCTATTGGTGGTGAAAACAGCTTCAATGTTGTGGTGGATGGTGTGAGTGCTTTTATTAAAGTTCCTGAGGGAAATTATACGGGAACCACGCTGGCTATTGCGCTAGAAAATAGAATTAATCAGATGCAGCACCCTGTCACAGGAATACCGATTGGTGGGGTAGATGTTGTTTACGACACTACAAATAATAATCTCTCATTCACCACTGGTTCGACAGGCGATAGCTCAACTATCAAGGTTGATGGAGCCCAGCGTTTTGGTCTCAAAGATATTCCTTTGGGGATTGGAGAGACCGCGTTAGTTCGGACACCTGTACAGGCAACTGATGAATTGGGTCGCCCACTTTATGTTTCTCCGACTGGAGAAATTACAAGTAAATTCGATGATTTCGCTGATAACATTGTGGAAGATTTTTATCCTCTTTATCTCGATGATGGTGAGCTGACCTTTAATAAGGCTGGCGAGTTAACAAGTCCAATTACCAAAATAAGCTATGATGGCTTGCCAAATGCGGCGCTAACCGTCGATTTTTCTAAGGCCACTCAATACGCGCAACCCTTTTCGGCCACAGATGTATCTCAAGATGGCTTCGCTTCTGGTCGTTTGACAAACTTAGAAATTGATAATTATGGAAATGTAAAAGCTGGTTATTCGAATGGGTCTAATGTTACTTTAGGTAAGATTATCATTGCTAATTTCAGCAATAATAGCGGCTTGAAGCAGATTGGTAACTCCACATTCACTTCGACAGCGGCTAGCGGTGAGCCTGAGCTCGGCGAAGCCGCTGAAGACGGCTTTGGCAATATATTGTCTGGTTCTCTGGAGCGTTCGAACGTCGATATTACAGAAGAATTAGTGAACTTGATAACGGCACAACGAAATTATCAAGCTGCTGCAAAGGCGATGGAAACTACGACAAGCATGACGCAGACCATTATTAACATTAGACTATAATTAAAGGCTATGCGCTATGGATAGAATGGTTCAAACGGCATTAAGTTCAATCACGGGTCTAAAAGATCTTAAATTTGATTTGGCCAATAACTTGGCAAATGCTAATGTTCCCGGCTTTCGGAGAGATTTTCCCAACGAGGGCAGCGCTGGGTTTTTGTCATCATTGAACCAAGCAACAGCGAGAATATTCCCACTGGAAACTGGAGAACGATTTTTTTCTAGCGAGACAGGGCAACTTGAGAATACTGGTGTAGAAACAGATGTTGCCTTGCTGAATGGTGCGTATTTATTTATTCAACCACCGGACGGCGATCTTGCTCTGTCACGACGCGGTGACTTTGGTGTGGATACCGAAAACCGTCTTGTTGATGGTGTTGGTAACCTTGTATTGTCTGATGGTCTCCAACCCATAGTTTTGCCACCGTTTTCTGCTATGAAATTTAGCGATAATGGCGAGGTATTAGTGCGTCAGCCAGGTGCCTTGCCAGGAGATTTTACCAGTGTCGGCTTTTTGGGATCTGTATCACCACCGGCTGAAGGTCTGACGAAGAGTTTAGATGGACAGATTCGTAACTTTGATGGTTCCATTCCCGATGCCGATCAGTCTGGACTATTTGCTCAGGGTGTATTGGAGGGCTCCAATGTTAATGCGATTGAAGAAATGGTATTTAACATGGATATGCAACGGCAATTTGAGATTAACGTAAAATTGATAAAGCAAGCTGAAGAGCTAGATAAATCAGGTACCAAGCTCATGAGTTTGCCAACATAATTATTTGGCACGATCCTTGCTCTTTCAATATGTAAGTCAGTTGAAAGGTCGAATTAATGTCAACAGCCGCAATGCACGTAGCAAAAACTGGGCTCAATGCCCAACAATTTAAAATGCAGGTTATTGCCAACAACTTGGCCAACGTGAACACTACTGGCTTTAAGCGTGATCGAGCAAATTTTGAAACTCTTTTTTATCAGGTGGTAAAAGAAGCTGGAGCCCAGACTGCTGACGATACGTCATTAACGTCACCACTGGCAGTGGGGACTGGTGTGAAGGTCGTTAGTACTCAAAAACTTTTCACCCAGGGTGGTTTAGTGAGTACAGATAATTCCCTTGACCTCGCAATTGATGGCGCAGGTTTTTTTCAAGCATTATTGCCTGACGGAAGGGTTGGTTACACTCGAGCAGGTGCGTTTTCGCGTAACGCCGATGGCTTAATGACCACTGCTAGTGGCTATGTAGTACAGCCGCAGGTTCAAATTCCAGAGGATGCAACAAATATTAACATTGCAGCAAATGGAGCCGTTAGTGTTACTGTTCCAGGAAACGATTTTGCACAGGAAGTGGGCCAAATTTCACTTGTGAATTTTGGAAATCCGCGTGGCTTGCTCCCAATCGGACAAAACTTCTTGGTTGAATCCACAGAGAGCGGTCAACCGCAAGAGGGCGCACCGTTAGATGGTGGATTTGGTTCTGTTCTCCAGGGATTTGTAGAAGGCTCAAATGTGAATGTGGTGCAACAATTAGTGGATATGATTGAAACACAACGTGCCTATGAAGTGAGTTCTAAATCTATAACTGCTGTAGATGAAATGATGCGTTATATTTCAAATAATCTGTAGGTGAAAAAATGAAAAAAATAGCCACAGTATTTTTAGTCATGCTTGCCGGATGTGCCCAATATAATGCAGATCGCGTGAGTATTGATTTTGAACCTATGTACCCACAAGAAATGCCACTCGTTGAGACGAATAACCGTTCTGGAACAATCTTTAATGCGGCTCAGGGCAACTTATTTTCGATGGAGACTAAGGCTCAGCAGGTTGGTGATATAATAACGGTCTCTTTTGCGGAAAGCTTTCAGGCTACAAAGTCGCAAAACGCGGCGACTTCTAGATCGCTAGATAGCTCGGTAAATCTGCCCGGTGTTGCGAACCTTATATTGCCAGACAGAACAAATGCGGCAGATCTTTCGACAAAGCTGGCTGCTGGTAGTGAGAACTCCTTTTCAGGAAGTGGCTCTTCTGCACAGTCAAATTCTTTGACGGGCCAGGTTTCAGTTCATGTTGTTCGCGTGTTTCAGAATGGGAACCTTGAAATTTTAGGTCAAAAAAAGCTTACGTTGAACAATGGTGATGAATACATCCGCGTGCATGGTATCGTACGGCCACAAGATATTGATGCAGAAAATGTTGTTTCTTCTGATCGTATTGCCAATGCAAATATTCAGTACATCGGTGCTGGAGATATTGCAGAGTCAAGTAAAAAGGGTTGGTACAGCAAGCTTCTTGATAATGTGAACCCCTTATAAGAGATTTGAAAATGCAAGTATTCCTCAGATCCCTTTTAACGTTGTGCATATTGCCATGGTTAGTTGCTGTAGCAAATGCGGACAGGATCAAAGACATCACTTCCCTGGCTGGAATTCGTTCAAATCAACTTGTTGGTTATGGAATTGTAGTGGGTCTCGCTGGGTCGGGAGATGGAAATACTGGGATTACACTGCAATCGATGCAGTCACTGGTGGCACGCTTTGGTATAACAAGTGAAGTTGATGGGTTTAATGGTGATAACGCGGCGGCGGTAATGCTGACTGCAGAATTACCGCCTTTCTCAAAGCCAGGACAAACTATTGACGTCACAGTTTCTACCATTGGTGGATCTGAATCGTTGAAAGGTGGCACACTCTTAATGTCGCCACTACTAGGTTCTGATGGTGAAACCTACGCGATAGCTCAGGGAAATGTCATAGTTGGCGGATTGGGTGTTGAAGGAGCAGATAATTCTTCTTTAACAGTGAACATTCCCACAGTTGGAAGAATCCCAAGAGGTGCAAGCGTTGAGAGGATCGTGCAAACTGCTTTCTTGGACACTGATTTTGTGATTTTAAATTTACATCAAGGTGATTTTTCAACTGCGTTTAATATTTCAAAAGCCATTAATGAAAAGTTTGGTGAGGGTATGGCCTCTCCACTAGACAAAAATAGCATTCGTGTGAGGGCGCCGTCTGATCCAAGTCAAAAAGTTGGGTTTGTATCAATGTTGGAAAATTTAGAAGTTGAAAAAGCAACTCCGCCCGCAAGGATAATTATCAATTCTAGGACGGGTACTATAGTGATCAGCGGTGATGTAAAAGTGATGCCTGCTGCTGTCGCACATGGCTCTCTCAGTGTGACTGTAAAAGAAGATATGAATGTAGAACAAGCAGATGCGTTGGCAGTTGGCGCGGGAGCCAACGCTAATGCGGGCCCTGCAATTCAGAACCCCGATACTGAAATTGAAGTTGACGAAGAAGTAGCTAAAGCATTTTTGTTTGGAGAAGGAGTTTCATTGAGTGACTTGGTTGATTCAATAAATGCAGTTGGAGCGACTTCATCAGATTTAGTGGCAATACTTGAAGCATTAAGAGAGGCCGGAGCCCTCAATGCTGAATTGATAGTGATATAGGAGTATAGTTAAATGACTAATATTCCAAATCAAACGGAAATGTTAACGAAGTTAACAGAACCAAGGTTTAATTCGAGCTCCTCGTATGCAACCAGACCACAAAATTTGAAAGAATTAGAGGAGGCTGCCAGCCAGTTTGAGGCCATTTTTCTTAAGATGTTTCTAGATCAAGCCCGTCAAAGCAAGTTGAGCGATGACCTATTAGGGTCTTCAGCAAGTGACAACTTTCAGGAAATGTTTGATAGCGAATTGTCACAGGCTGGAAGCGCATCTTTTAATTTAGGCCTTACAGACGTGATTGTACGTCAGTTGCGAACTGACTTGGTTAAATAGGGCACTGAGATGGGAGACTTATTTGATATTGGTAAGGCTGGCATTAGCGCTTATAAAAACAGCCTAGCAGCTACGGGCCAAAATATTGCCAATGTTGGTACGGAAGGCTATGCACGTCGTGACGCCTCTATTGAGGAAATAAGTGTAGCTAATGCTGATATTTTATCGATATCAAACACTAGTGGCTTAGGCGTTCGAATGGGTGGCATAACGAGAGCTTTTGATCAGTTCTTGGATTTGCAATTGCAAAATTCATCATCTTCCTTTGCGTTCGCCAAATCAAAAGCTGAAATCCTTGATCGCCTCGAGACTGTTCTCATCCCTCAAAACGCAACAGTTGGCACGCGTATCAGTGAATTTTTTGATGGTTTAAGTAATCTTGCGCAAGATCCATCAGATCTCAATTTAAGAACTCTAGCTTTAACTGGTGCAGAGGGGGTATCCAGAGCATTTGTCAACTTAAGTGGTGGGCTAAGTGACCTGCGAAGCTTGACACAAGACACGCTAAACCTGGCGGTGGGTGAATTTAACAGCACGCTAAAAGATTTATCACTCGTTCAGAACCAAATTTTGGGCAATGCAAATAAGAAAGGGGCTCCCAATATACTTTTGGATCAGAGAGATACCCTGCTTTCAAAATTAAGTGAGTTTGCTGACATATCTGTTGAATATCATCATAATGACGGAGTAACTGTTTCTCTTGGCCAACTTGGAGCGGTTGGTACGCTTTTGGAGGGTAATTTCTCTAATGCAATTGAATTTAATTTAAGTGCTCAGGGTACAAAGGCACACTTAATTGGTGTAAATGGAAATCGTTCAAGTGTTCACTTTACTTCTGGTCAACTAGCGGGATTAATATCAGCTGATAGTTTGGTAGGAACAACTGCATCGGACGTTAATGCCTTAGCGCAAAAATTCTGTAGCGAATTAAATACTATTCATAAATCTGGGTTAGACTTGAACGGAGATCGTGGTGGAGATCTCTTTAGTTTGAAAAATGTTGAGATTATCCAGGCTTCAGGCAATACCGGTCAAAGTTCGTTGAGCGTGATAGGATATTCTGAAGATTTTGCAGGCTCAGAGATTAAAATGACCTTCAATGCTGATCGTTCAGCTTGGGCAGTGATGAGCTCGAATGGTAAGCCTGTCGACGACTTCAATTCATATTTAGATTTAGATGGCTTAACTGTTGACGTGCAAGGAACCCCCAAAGACGGTGACCAATTTTATTTAAAAATAAATGAAAACAATGCTTTAAATATGAAGGTTTTAATTTCTGATGGCAATAAATTTGCAGCTGCAGGCCTTCATACGTCAGAAGCCAGTGAGAACAACTCTGGAAATTCAGATTTAAAAATTGGCTATTTTAATGAAACTTTTAGTACTGATAATTCAAATCTGGAAAATTTATTCTCAGAAAGTCGCAATGCCGCCAATCCAATACGATTTAATTCCACTGGTGCCTTAGGCGTCATCAAAAACGTTGATAGCGTTGATGACATGACAATCTTGAGATCACAAGCAAGCTTGCGAATATTCACCGATATTACAAAACTCAGCGCATCGGATCAGCTAACCTTAGAGCTTGGAAACAATAATTATCAATTTAATATAAGTTCTGTATTTTCAAGCTTGGGATCTACTAATGACCTCGCTGAAATTTTGAACGAAGGGGCAATACTTTCGAACGGGTCATCAAAATCCTTTAGTGATCTTGGTCTCCATGCTGTGGCTTCGGGTACAAGTTTTTTAATTTCTTCCGCATCGCAGTTAAATAATTCAGATTTTGATGAGTTGAAGTCCGGTTCTTTAGGTGCCACCGCAGGTATGCTTGTTCCGCAAGACGTTGGGAAATCAAGTATGGGTGTTTTTACCAGAGAGGGAATACAAATCTCTGGTGAAATTTTGAGTCAAGATGAAGTTATAGAGCTCATCACAACTGAAAACGGATTTTCTCGTGAAGCGGTTTACCGTGCCAATTATATTCCAACTGTGTCTAATGTTGGGTTTGCTGGGGTTAATGTTGATAGAAAAACTACAAGCGGGTTGGATATTGTATCATTATCTGGCGCAGGATTTGATGATGGCGTTAATAACAATGTCTCTGTCTATGTGGCTAATTCTTTTCCATCAACCAGAACCCAATTAACTGCGCCTATTTCAGTTTCAACGGGAAATGGCCACAACACTAATGTGGTGTTTGAAAGCGGTATGATGGCTGGGCATATTGCAGCACATTTATCCACTGAGCTGGCGGATTTGGGAATTGGAGCTGCTGCATCAAACTTGCTTGAGCTTTCTGGCATTGCAGATGGTCTCTTAGAATTTGAATTATTTGGAAATAATACAGACGGAAAACAAATTAGTGTGACTATAGCCAACTCTTCAAACGTTGGATTGGTTAACCAGATAAATTCATTTTCAGAGGCGACTGGGGTTAGAGCTTATTTGAGTGGTGACACTGGTATCGTGCTTGAGCACCTAGATGCGGGGGACATTACCCTTAAAAATGTAAATTTAGCGAATGGCAGTCCGATAGCAGTAAATCAATTAGACCAATTTGGCGAAAGAATGCTGACAACGTCAAAGTCCTTGGCTGATGGCGAGCATCTGGTGATTGGTGGGAATGTGCATTTGAAAAGCACGTCGGACTTTACTGTTGGATACAATGGTAACAATATGAGCAGCTCTAATTCAGCGTTTGAAATGGGCTTCTCTAATAAAGTATTTGACCTTAAAAATGATCACACTGATATCGATTTTTATGCAAATTATAATTTAGACGGTAACTATGCCGACGCCAAAAATATCAATGCTGTGTCATCCGCATCGAAATATAGCGTAACTTTATCTGATCCTGTTTCTGGAAATCTGGTTAGTAGCTTCCGTCCTCAGACGGCTGACGATTTTTCAAAAAATGTAATTTCAAACCAGCTCGCTACGGATTTGCGCGATAAAGCCACTTCAACTATTTTTTATGGTGATATATTCGGCCTTAGTGATGGGTTCCCGAGTGATGGATCAAAAATAGAATTTTCTCTTGGTGAGCAAAAATATACAGCGACTTTAAATATAGACGAAAAAATTCAAGTTCAGGGACTAAACGTTAAGGTTGGAACAAAAACATTGTCTGGTTCTGAGGCCATATCAGCACTTGTAGCTGGTTCGAGTTTCTCATTGACTGGCCCAGAGGAAGACAGACTAGAAATTAATTTTGAGGCGACTGGAGATGGACTTCGCTTAAATGCCATAGCGAATAATGGTGTGGTAAGTGGCCATGGCCTTTCGTTTGCGACCACTAATACAAGCCAAGTCGCCAGTGATTTCCACATCTCGAATGCATCTAAAACTGAAATCTATTCTAAATACTTCTCTCAAGCTAATGCCAGCAATAGTGAAGTATTTGCCGTAATGGTTGGTACCACTGAGTATAAAATTTCTTTTGATACGACTGATAATTCAATTTCAGTAAAATCCCCTGGAACGTTACCTTCATGGATGTCATTATCGACTGAAGCTGATGATAGTGATGAGACACAAATACGCATGAAAATAGCCGTTGATTATGGTGTGGCTAGAGATACTAACATTCGTTTGAAATCAAACTCGATCTCGTCAAACTATGGCATCTCAACCGTATCGGCGCAGTTATCTGTCATTAACGGCGGGTTAAGAATTTCCAATGTTGCAGATCAGCGAGTGAAATCTAGCGTGGCAGTTAACTCGCTAGCTACTGAAGTTTTGTCGATAGATGGTATGCGTGGAGAGGATCTTATTTTTATTTCACAAGGGGATCGCAACCCGAGTGCTGTCGGTAGAGTTTTCACGACTTCGGAAAAGGCGCTGCGTGAATATTCAATGACAGTCAACACTGCAGATCCAAGTAGGTTGGATATTTACGACTTGCCATCAGGACACATCGTCGGCACAAGATCTATTGTTAATGATAATAGTACTTTCTTTCAGGGGCTCTCGCTTGAACTTGAGGGCGCTCCCGCCGCTGGTGACACATTTAAAATTTTAGTCTCAGGCAAAAATGCAGATGATGCCAATAATTTAAACAATATGTTAGATACGTCGTTATTAAATAGAGAAAATGGCGTGGGTGGTTACTCGGACACGTTTGGTAAAATTATCTCGAACACAGGAGCGGAAATTCAGGCTAATCAACAAACTCTGGAAACTACGGATGCCGCCTACCAGATGGCTTTAGATAACAAGAATGAATTGACTGGTGTGGATTTAGACACTGAAGCGGCGCGCTTGATGGAGCAGCAGCAGGCATATCAAGCACTTGCCCGAGTGCTTACTACTGCTCGTGAATTACTAGACACCTTATTGCGATCAATGTAGCGGGAGTTAGCTAATATGACGATATCTACTTCTGGATTTTATCAAAAAAACATAGATCTTTTTTCTCGGCTAAACAATGACGTTGGTGATATTCAAGTTCAAGTAAGCACTGGAAAAAAGTCTTTATCATTAAAGCATGACGTTCAGGATATATCTCTATTAAATGCTTCGGAAGAGCATAAAGTGGAGATCACTCAGTTCAACAGTAATGCAGAACGGATAGTTTCTGATCTTGAACGAATTGATATTAGTTTTGAACAGTTGCAAAATGCTTCTGTTCGTCTGAAAGAGATGCATATTGAGAGCTCAAACGGTTTTCTAACCGCCGAGGAACGGAAATTGTTTCAAGTTGAAATTGAGGGGATTAAACGAGAAATTTTGAGTATTGCAAATGGGCGCGACGCTCTTGGAAATGGGTATTTTTCTGGTACCTCCACGGATATTGAGCCCTTTAAAATAAATAACTCTGGCCAAGTTAATTACCATGGATCTGCAGTTGAAAAAACTTTAAAAATTTCACGTGATCATGATTTGAGACAAAATTTTTCTGGTACCGAAGTTTTCCTATCGGCCGGAACAGCTAATGATAAATTTTCTGTTTTTGAAGCTATTGATGAGTTTTCTCAAAGTTTAGATCATGAAATTGCATCGGGAATTTCTTCCAATTTGTTTTCTAAAGGTGCTTCTGTAGACATTGTTTTTCCCAATTCGGGACAAGTGAATGCATACAAGTTTGATCTTTTAGCTGATGGGATCGTTTATAATATTGATGCAAAGGTTTACGGAAACGATTTTAATGGGCTGGTGACAGCAATAAATAGTCAAATACCTTCTTCAAAGGTATCTGCGTCATTATCTTCTGATAGTAAAATTACACTTTCAGGAACTGTTTCTGATCTGCAAATTAGAAACTTTTCAACTGATTTACCCAGATCAATGAATCAATCAGTAGGGATTCAAAAGATAGTAGGGTCAAATATCAATGACGAAATACTTTTGCCAAGCTCGTTATCAAACCAGGCCATTCAAAATAGGTTACACAATGTGTTTGAGCATTTTATTTCAATGCGTACAGAGCTGGGAGTGGCTTCAAGCACAGCCCAAAAGTTTGTTGATAGCACACAAAATACTTTAGTTGATTTGAATGAAGACATTTCTAAAATTGAAGATGCAGATATGGCTGAGTTACTTACTAAGCTACAAAAGTTGTTGACAAACAAAGAAGCGGCACAGGCTACTTTTTCTCGCTTGAGCAGTAAGAATTTATTCGACTTTTTGGGATAGATTTTCAAAAAGGCTCTTCGTTTATAAAAAAGAGTTAAGTAGGTAATAAAAGTTTTGGTACAAAAATTGCTTTTAATTATTAGCAAGCACAGGAGCCTCAGAGATGTTTTCGATTATCAAGTCCGGAATGGATACTGCGTTACATGAACTGTCGATGATTTCGAATAATATTTCTAATGCAAATTCCACAGGTTTTAAAAAAAGTTCTGTCGCGTTTTCGGAATTTTATAATGGCAGGACGGCAGAAGGGGTGGATAGTGCTCTTGTAGGTCTGGGAGCTAATTCTGAAGACGCAAGGCGCAGTGATGCACAGGGTGCATTGGTAGAAATGGGCGGTGCTTTAGACACTGCTATTGTTGGTAATGGCTATTTTATGACTCAGCATCCTGATCAAGTCGGTTTTTCAGTGACACGAAACGGTGCGTTTTCGCTCGATTCTGATGGTTTCTTGGTTTCACAGGACGGGGACTTTGTTCTTGGAATGACGGCTGTGGAAGGTGAGTTCGTAGGTGTCGGCCCAGATCCTACGGTATTGCAGCGAATTCAGATCCCAATTAATGAATCTGTGGATCCACTGTCTCGCATTAGCATCGAAAATAACGGTAATATTCTGGCTGCTTTTGGGAAAGGTGAAGATCGTCCGGTAGCAACTATCCCACTTTCGATTTTTTCAAATCCGAATGGTTTGAAACAACTAGGTAGTGGTAAATACGCGCCTACAGATCTCTCAGGTAAATTGTTTGTCGGCAATCCAAACTCAGCAGGTTTTGGTAATTTAGAGACCGGCTATGTTGAGGGATCGAATGTAGACATTACCACTGAGATGACGAACATGATCCGTGCGCAACAACAGTTTAATGGAGCAGCAAGGATTATGCAGACTAACTCTGACATGATAGAGAAAATGACCCGATAGGAGTAGCCTTTTGGGGGATTGATACTTTCGTTGAACATACGAATATTAGCTTTTGAAGCCTGTATTGTTGGACGTTCGCTAGAGGATAAAGAATTTGGCAAAATGTCGTGAATGTTCTGTTTCAATGGGTTATGCTGAAAGTCAGGCTGCTCTGCAGTATAATGGCTTATGTATTACTTGCCATGTGAAGGAACGCGTTCAAACAAAAATAATAACGGCAAAAGATCCAGCATTATCTTCAACGCAAAGGTCTACTGAAAATGTATTTAGTAAATTTCAGGATATGTTGGTTACGACGGAAAGTAGCATAAACCTCAGGATAAAAGCCCGGTATGGGATAGTAACCACTGATTTTCACTATAAATTCAAAACAATACCATTCACGCAGCGTGCGTGGAATTTCTTGAGAAAAAAATCAGAAAAAAAATCTGATTTTCTTCAACAAGCAATCGAAATGGCTATGTTAGAGCTGAAAGCGAAGGCAATTAGACTAGATGCTAATGCTATAATTGGTCTTAGTGTGGACTACATAGTTCTCGGCGATCTTAAAAAAAACGGATTAATTGTTTCGTTAGTAGGTACATGCATTAAGATTTGATACATGCTTATTTTAGAGAAGCTGTTCTATGGTGGCTAACAGATGCCGAGGCGCTACTTGCAGAGGCACAGCAAGAACGACGCACAGCCGTGGAGCCTCTTTACGATGAGGTGGCAGAATGGCTCAGCTCAACTAAAAAGATGGAAACCTGCATGCGAGAAATTATGCAACAGGTAGCCTTTATCGATGAGGCAACGTCAGCCGCCGCTATGACACCACTTATTCAGCATCGCATCCGAGGCGCGTTGAATGCGGCAGGCTTTGAAAGCACAGGGTAATCCCCCCTAAAATTAGTGGTGTTCAAAAGTAGAATTTTCTCGGCAAGATATCTGAGGAGATTTTTGATGAAGACAGCACGATTTAGCGACGCACAGATCATGGGTATTTTGAGGCAGGCGGAGAGCGGTGTTCCGGTCTCTGAACTTTGCCGCGAGCATGGCATGAGCAGCGCCAGCTTTTATAAATGGCGTTCGAGGTATGGCGGGATGGATGCGTCGATGGTGTCGGAGATGAAGGCCATGGCAGACGAGAACCGTCGCCTGAAGCGGATGTATGCCGAGATGAGCATGCAGAATGATTTGCTGAAGGAAGCCCTCGGAAAAAAGCGGTAAGGCCATCTCAGCGACGCGAGATGGCTATGATTGCGGTCAAGACCAGGGCGGTCAGCATCGCGCTGGCCTGCCGTACCTTCGAGATCAGTGAGACTTGCTACCGCTATGAACGGTGGGCTCAGCGATGAGAATGCCGAGATCGCAGATTGGCTGGAACGGCTGACGGCCAATCGTAAGACGTGGGGCTTTGGCTTATGTTTTTTGTATCTGCGTAACGTCAAAGGCTTTGAGTGGAACCACAAGCGTGTGTACCGTATCTACTGCGAGTTGGAGCTCAACTTGCGCATCAGGCCCAGAAAGCGGCTGCAACGGCCCAAGCCGGATGCGTTAGCGGTGCCAGAGGCCCTTAATCAGACTTGGTCAATGGACTTCATGCAAGACCAGCTTGCGGATGGGCGAAAGTTCCGCACCCTCAATGTGTTGGACGACTTCAATCGTGAAGGGCTGGGTATCGAAGTGGACTTTTCCCTGCCTGCTGTACGCGTTGTGCGTAGTCTGAACCGGATTATTGAGTGGCGTGGGGCACCAAAGCTGATCCGGGTTGATAACGGTCCAGAATACATCAGTGGCTTACTGATGCGATGGGCCGAGAAGCGTGGCATCAGCATCGCATACATCCAGCCGGGCAAGCCGCAACAGAACGCCTACATCGAGCGCTACAATCGCACGGTACGGCACGAATGGCTGGACCAGAACATCTTTGAAACCATCGAGGAGGCTCAAGACCAAGCGACCGAATGGCTCTGGACTTACAATAACGACAGACCCAATATGGCGATAGGCGGCATCACACCCGCTATGAAACTGAAAATGGCCGCGTAATTCTACAGGCGGACCCCATTAAAAATGGGGGGATTACAGGACCAGCAAGCTCAGCTAACAATCGCACGTTGATGCCAGCATTTGCCAACTTGGTGATGTATGTCCTACGTCCGCTGTGACTGGTTGCACCTTGAAGGGATTGCAGCAACTTTTAGGAAGGGCAATTATTGCTAGTCCTAAATAGTTTGCATCGATGCGAAGGCGCGCGGGCGCGTGGCGGACGTAGGCTCGAAGATCAAGTACAGCAAGGCGTAATTGGACGTGGCTCCACGTCACTTTGTCTCGCTGAGTGTCTCGCTGAGAAAAACAAAAGGCTTAGGCCGCTAAGCCTAAGCCTTTGTATGAGTGGTGAGCCCTGATGGGTTCGAACCATCGACCTACTGATTAAAAGTCAGTTGCTCTACCGGCTGAGCTAAGGGCCCACTGCGGCGGT
>Ga0233438_10001054_pt1 | contig 31869 bp, 28 predicted proteins | sample SI_123_September_FD_182720 | JGI IMG/M metagenome (GOLD analysis project Ga0233438, IMG submission 182720) | Seawater microbial communities from Saanich Inlet, British Columbia, Canada - SI_123_September2016_10_MG | ecosystem: Environmental > Aquatic > Marine > Inlet | place: Canada: British...
TGTTTGATGGTGCTATTATTTTCAATCAAGACTTATCAGGATGGGATGTTTCAAATATTATAAACTGTTTATGTGTTTTTAATGATACTGATGCTTGGACACTTCACAAACCCAACTTCACAAATTGTACTCCGTAGGAAGTTTTAAAACCTTGAAATACTTTTTGTATTTTAGACACTAATTGTATTAAAATGAACAATTTAATTACAAAAGGATTTAAACTCGCTGGGATTTTAAACATTAGTGGAGTTCTGATGTTTTCAAGATTTTTCACAAACCGAGCTATTTATGATACAGATCCAAATGCAATGTCAAAATTTGGCCTGCTCATGATTATAGTCTGGGGATTAGCTTTTATAGCTTCCTCAAAAAAGCACAAAGATTTAAAATGGCTCGTGGGAGTATTCGCAATTGAAAAATTAGTTTACTCTATATACTGGACCTTTTGGATTTTAAAAAATGATTTAATCCCCATTTATCAACAAGATTTAATGGCTGGTTTTTTTTATACAGTATACGGGTTAAATGATTGGCTCTTCTTTTTGTTTTTTACCTTTGTCTTTTTTAAACCTATAATTAAAACTAAAAGCTGATCGCATACTTCTTTTAGTTTACTTGAGATTAAAAACAATTCTTATTTAAATCTATTTTTTATGAAAAAACACATTGAAATCTTGGTTTGTTTCATCCTTTTATCCTGTGGAAATAACGATTCTTCCAATGAAACTCTTGAAGTTTCTGATCCAATAATTGGTGTATGGCAAGAAGTTTTAGATAACAGTAACCAATACGATGATATTGTTTGGACCTTTGATTCTCTGGGTACACTTTCTATAAATTTTGACAGGACTATTATAGAGGATGGATCATGGAGTGCAATCAGTGGATCCACTAGCTCCTACTCGCTTCGTTTTCAGCAATACCCTGATGCAGCGGAACGCATATTTTTTGTAGACTTAAACTTTTCTAACAATAAAAATTCAGTTGTAATAATGGGTGAGTCTTCTACTTTTCATTGGACAGGAAACAGATCGTTGGTAAAGAATTAACTCAACAAATGTTCTTCCCAATCGAATGAGTTTTATGGATTGTTTTCTCAAAAAACTCAACTGTCACTTATACAATCAAAAGCTCAGAGCCATTTTAAAAACCTATAAGCAAACAGAATTGTAAATTAATAGAACTCAGATTGTTTAGTAACATACGTAAACACAACATTTTCAATTGCTGATCCATTTGAAACCTCTTGAGATAAAGGACCACTTGTATAAGAAACAGCAACATTACAACTGATTGCACATCCATTTTCTTCTACTTCCAAACCTGCTTCAGTAGAAGGACATTGATCTACATTGTTAAAGACTCCGTCACCATCGTCATCTCTCTGAGATTCACTGCATCCAGAAGTATCTACAGTTTCACCAGCTGGTGTTCCTGCACAGGAATCATCTTCATCTTCTACTCCATCTCCATCCTCATCAGCAAATGTAGTAACATTGAAATGAGAATTAATTCTTGAATCTATTGTAAAAGCTTTTAAAACAAATGAGTTAAAAACTAAAAAAAACAAAATGGATTTTAATGAAAATCTTGTTAATAAAAGAGAAAAATTTTTGAGTGTTGACGTTTTCATGAAACGAGTATTATAATTAATCACTACAAAAATACTTTTTAAATAATTTTATAAATAATTATTAAAAAAAAATTACGAACAAAACATGAATTTAAAATAAGTGAACATTAAAAAATTCAAATCATTAAAAATTAAACTTTACCCTAATATTTATCTCATTATTTAATAAAAAATGGTAAAAAAAATATAAAAATAGTGTCTGTTTGAAACATATGGTTAAATTCGTTAAAATAAAGGGTATAAAATGAGAAGAAAAGAGTGTGAGAAGTGTAAGAAAGAATATACCATCATGTACCGTGTACAATATACCGCTGAAAAAAAATGGGTTTTTCTGTGTAAAGATTGTTCTTTAGAAGTTAAAAAGGAAAATGATAACTACCGATATGGAGGTACTTGGAAATATTGATTAAAACTTAGTTGATTTAAGTGGTACATTCTATTTTTTTAATAAAATTTTAATTATATAGATTAAAGCATCAAGTGTCATAACATATTTGATCCTAAATTTTAGTTTATTTTTTCTTTTAAAAGTTCTAATGAAATAATAATCCACTTTATTATATTTGTTTAAATTAAATAAACATAATTATGGGAGTTGGAGGAATAGTAGTAGTTACTTTTTTATTTTGTATTGCAATGTTAATTGCCATTGAAATTAAAGAGCGCATATAAACAAACTTAAAGGATTTAAATCTAAAGAATATATTATGGAAACATATAATTGTGATAAATGCGGAATGGCAGTAAATGCAAGTTGCGCAACATGTAACGAACCGCTTGTAAACGGAACTCTTCAACTAGAAGATGGTAGATCTGTACAAATTTCAAAATGTCCTAAGTGCGAAGGCAAAATAAAATCTCCACAATGTTGTGGCGCTGATATGAGCTGTTCGATGTAGCTTTATTATTATTAATTAAAGACCCTTTCGGGTTTTTTTTTTTTTTTAGAATATTTAATAAAAGTGTATATTGAAGAAAAAATATGGAATGGTATATTAAAAACCGATGGTGGATCTGGTCAATTACATTTGTTTATATAGCTTATAAATTATTCTTGACCCTATATTATTGAAAATAGATAACTCATACCAGAAGTTTTTCACCTCAAAATAATTTTCAATGATAAAAAACCAATTCTCTTCAATTCTCTTATCAGTACTTTTAACAATCTGTACCACTGTTTATTCTCAAATAAATCCAAAAGAAATTGATATTATTCGAGATAGATATGGTGTGCCTCATATATTCGCTAAAACAGATGCTGAAGTTGCTTATGGTCTAGCATGGGCTCATGCGGAAGATGATTTCAAAACCATTCAACAATCTTATTTGGCAGGAAACAATATGCTTAGTGCTTATCTAGGAAAGAAAGGAATTCCTGCTGATTTTCTAGCTCAATTCATCCGCTCAGAAGAATTAGTAGAGCGTGATTATAAAGCTAAAACAAGCCCTGAATATAAAAAAATACTTGAAGGATATGCTGCTGGGATGAATCGGTATGCAGCAACTCACCCGGAAGAAGTTCTTTCAGATGAGCTGTTCCCAGTTACTCCAAAAAGAATGATGCGCTACGCCCAGCTTCAACTTTTTATTTCTTCTAAAGGAGACTACTGGATATCTAAGATTATAAGTAATGATCTTAGATATGTACCCTCTAAAGAAGAAACTAAAGGATCTAATACGTTTGCCTTCAATAGTTCTAAAACCACCGATGGCAACACCTATTTAGCTATAAACACACATCAGCCGCTGGATGGTCCTGTTTCTTGGTATGAGGCTCATTTATGTAGTGAGGAAGGAACAAACATAATTGGAGCTCTTTTTGCTGGGAGTCCTAGTGTTTTGATCGGAGCTAATGAATATTTGGGGTGGGCACACACTGTAAATCAGCCAGATAAAACTGATGTTTTTGAATTGGAAATGCATCCGACAAAGAAAAATGTTTACTTGGTTGATGGAAAAGAATATCTATTAGAATCATTTAAAGCAAAACTTTCCATGAAAATTCTAGGGATTCCTTTTAAGGTTTTTAAAAGGTATTACAGAAGTATTTTTGGACCTACCTTGAGAAATAAAACGGGCTATTTTTCCGTTAGAACCCCCGCTCTTGAAGAAGTAAGAGGTTTAGAACAATGGTGGAGAATGAATAAAACAAAGTCTTTTAAAGAATTTTATGACGTTTTAAAAATGGAGGCTTTACCGGGATATAACATTGGATATGCAGACAAAAATGATACTATATTTTATATTTCAAACGGTCTTATACCTAAAAGAGCACCCGGATACAACTGGAAAGAAGTTGTCCCTGGAAATACGATGAAAACATTGTGGACTTCTACTTATTCTTTAGAGGAACTTCCGCAAGTAATTCAACCAAAATCAGGGTACTTTTACAATACCAACCACTCCCCTTTCAAGTCTACTGATGAAGCAAATAACCCAAAAGGAGATGATTTTTCACTTGATATGGGTTTTGAACGTTATGACAATAACAGATCCATTCGATTAAAAGAACTTATTGATGCAGAGGATAAAGTTTCTTATGAGGATTTTAAAAGAATTAAGTACGATCGAAAGTATCCAGAAATAATGAATTTTTCATGGATGAATATTAACGCCTTATTTGATATTGAGGCTGATCAATATCCAGACATTAAATCATTAATTAAAAAAATACAAGATTGGGATCGAAAAACAGATGCATCCTCAGAAGGAGCTGGAGTATTTGCCGTTCTTTATTACAGGCTCTACAAATACTATTATAAACTTCCTGCACCAAAAATTTTCCCAAGAACATTTTTAATACAAGCGTTAAGAGATTCTAAAGCTTATATGCTTAAACATTTCAATAAAACAGATATAACACTTGGGGATTATCAAAAGCTTGTAAGAGGAGATAAAGAAATTCCGATTTTTGGTTTACCTGATGTATTGACCTCAATGAATTCAGTTCCACATAAAGATGGAAAAATTAAGGTTGAAAGTGGAGAATCCTATATTGAATTAGTTCGGTTTACTCCAGAAGGCACACAGATTGAATCTTCAATATCTTATGGGAGTTCAGATCACCCTGATTCTCCTCATTATGGAGATCAAATGGAAATGTATTCTAAATTTGAAACAAAGAAAATGTCCTTAAGTAAAGAGGATGCATATAAAAATGCCAAGCGTATTTATAATCCTAAATAATTATCTAGATTTCAAGGCTTCTTGATATACTTCAATGTATTGACCTATAATTTTAGTGAGATCAAATTTTCTAGCTTCCAGTTTTGCATTGGTCTTAAACTCCTCTAAAAGAACATCGTCTTTTAGAAGTTTTAGACTTTTTTCAGCCATCCCCTCAAAATCACCAACCTCTAGTAAATATCCTGTTTTACCAGCTACATTAACCTCAGGAAGACCTCCTGTATTTGATGATATTACAGGAACTCTCATCATCATAGCTTCTAATGCAGCAAGTCCAAAACTTTCTGTTTCTGAGGGTAGTAAAAACAAATCCGAGTAACAAAGCACTTCGAAGACCTGATTACTTTTTCCTAAAAATTTTACATGTTCAGAAAAACCATGTTCTTCGCAATACTCCATCGCTACTTCTTTTTCAGGACCTTCTCCTACCATGACGAGCTTGGCTGGGAGATTATTTACTATTTTTTCAAAGGTTTTAACAACATCTAAAATCCTTTTTACACCTCTAAAATTACTAACATGAGAAACTATACGTTCGTGTGGCAAAGCAATTAAATCTCTATCACACTCTTCTTTATGGTTGGAATGTTTCGTGAAATCAACAAAATTCGGAATTACCTTTATGTTTTTTTTTATGTTGAATAAATCTATGGTATCATTCTTTAAACTTTCGGATACTGAAGTTACACAGTCCGAATGATTGATACTAAATTCTACAGCAGATTTATAAAAAGGGTGACTCCCGACTAAAGTAATATCGGTTCCGTGAAGTGTAGTTACAATAGGTAATTTAATCCCTTGATCTGCTAACATTTTTTTTGCCATATACGCGGCATAAGCATGAGGAATTGCATAATGCACATGAAGAACTTCAATTCCATGGAGCTTAACCATGTCTACTAACTTACTAGACAAAGCGAGTTCATAGGGTTGAAATTGAAACAGTGGGTAATCAGGAACATTTACTTCATGAAAATATAGGTTTTCACTCAAAGCTTCTAAACGCACAGGTTGTTTATAGGTTATGAAATGAATTTCGTGACCTTGTTTAGCTAATGCCAAACCAAGTTCTGTAGCGACAACTCCACTACCTCCAAATGTAGGATAACAAACAATTGCTATTTTCAAATATATTTGTTTTAATTAATTATTGAATCGTAAATGTACTGTTGAATTCGGGTTCTGATATCATGTTTTGACAATAAGTTATTATTCATTGTCGGATATGTTCTATTGGATAAAAAAACATAGATCAATTCATTTTCAGGATCGGCCCAAGCATAAGTTCCTGTAAAACCAGCGTGACCAAAACTTGATTTTGGAACACAACCACAAGTAGATCCTCTTCCAGACAATTGTGGTTTATCAAAACCTACTCCGCTTCTATTCCCTTTTTCACAATATAAACATCTATTGAAAAGATCAAAAGTTTCTGAAGCAAATAATTTTTCATTCCTGTATCTTCCTTTATTTAGAAATAATTGCATAATTATCGCTACCTCAGTAGCATTTGAAAAAAGGCCTGCATGACCTCCAACACCGCCTTGCATTGCAGCACCCATGTCATGAACCTCTCCCTTCAATTCCTGATTTCTAAAGTAGGTATCTATTTCAGATGGAATGATTGTTTGATTGGGTAAATTTTCGTTGGGATTGAAAGTAGTTCGCTTTAAACCTAAAGGTCTATATATAGAATCTCTTGCTATGATATCAAGAGGTTTACCATATCTTTTTTCAAGAAAATCTTTTAAAAAAAAATACGGAAGATCAGAATATTTGTATTCAAGAGAATCCCTTAGTTTACTTTCTAATATTTTTGTAGATATAAGCTCTGATAAACTTTTTTTACCATAATAATTATCCGCAATTTTAATTGGATATCTTCTGCTTTGTCTTTTGCGGTAATATTTTCTGTTCAGTTTAAGTGAACCTTCTTGAATTGTTTCTTTGTAAAAAGGGATCCACGGAGTTAATCTAGCGTAATGCGAGAGTACATCTTTGACTTTTAGTTCGGATTTGTTAGACTTAGCCCAATTTGGGTTTAAAGCTCCTAATTTAGTCTCTAAAGAAAGAGTACCTTGATCTACCTCATTAATTATTAATGGTAAGGTTGTAAGGATCTTAGTTAAAGAGGCTAAATCATATAAATCTGTATTTAAAACGGGTCGTTTCTTTTCATAGGTATGATACCCAAAGCTTTTATTATAAACTACCTTTCCATGTCGAGCAACCAAAATTTGCATTCCTGGAGTCATTAGGGAATCTATTGCAATTTGAGCAAGCGCATCGATATTATTTAAAGTTTCGGGATTGAGACCTACTTCTAAAGGGGAACTTTCTGAAAGCTCTGATGGACCATTTAGATCAATTCCATGTCCAACAGGATAATCAGATGAAATTGAAACCGGTAAACGTCCTGAAGATTTTCTCTTTCCTAATAATATTTCTGCAGTCGCAACTTGAGATTCTTTATTATTTTGATAACCCACTACTAAAGCATCTATTTCGGACAGTTCTTTAATAGAAAAAAGAGCATAAGGTTTTACAAAAACATTTAAGATAACAGTATGTTGCTTTGCTAGAAGAGCTATTAATTCTAATTCTTTTTTTGAAAAATTAGATGCTTTCCAGGGACTAGCGTTTGATCTATGAAAACTAATTATGACTTCTTGGTAGGGTTCTAGCTGCTCTAATATTTGTTCGTTTTGTATTTTGGAATCTACAGACTTTAAACTTATATTTCCAATAAATGTATTCTTAAAAAAAATCCCCTCATCATCACCTAAACTTAGGTAGCCATATGTTTTTGATTTATCTAATGGTAAAACATTGTCTTTGTTATTAACTACTGTAATTGCATTCTGCATGGCTTTTGCAATTAGATAATCATCCTCTTTTGTATTTAAATCGGAATATAAATTCTCTGTTGAGATATTTTTATAATCCTCTAGACCTACAAGATATTTTGCTTTTAATATCTTCTTTACTGAAACTTCAAGTCGCTCTGGGGTATAGAGTTTTGCCTTAAAAGCGCGTTTCATTTTTTTTATTGCCAAACGAACATCATTTGGAATTAATAAGATATCATTACCTGCCACAAAAGCAGCAACATCTATTCCAAACTTAGGACTAATTCCCGAGGCTCCTTTCATATTCAATGCATCAGTAATTACAAGACCTTTAAAATCTAATGAATCTTTGAGTAAAGTCTGAACCGTTTTGTACGACAAAGAAGAAGGTATACCAGAATCAATAGCAGGAATGTCTAAGTGAGCTACCATTACTGATGAAATACCAGCATTTATTATCTTTTTAAATGGGTACAATTCAACTTCATCAATTCGATCTGATGCAAAGTTAATTGAGGGTAATCCCAAATGAGAATCCGTTGAAGTATCTCCATGACCTGGAAAATGTTTTGCTGAAGATAAAATTCCTGCTTTGTGCATTCCCTTAATAAAAGCGATACCTTTTTGTGAAACGTTTTCTTTGTTTTCACCAAAAGAACGATTTCCTATGATCGGATTTTTGGGGTTTGTATTTATATCAACAGAGGGAGCGAAATTAATATGGATTCCAAGGCGTTTTGCCTGTTCTCCGATTCTTTCCCCAACAGCTTCTATGAGTTTATTATCTTGAATAGCACCCAAAGTCATGTTCCAAGGAAAAGGCTGAACAGAGTCTAAACGCATTGCAACGCCCCACTCCGCATCCATACCAATTAACAAAGGAATTTTTGATTTAGACTGTAATTTGTTTAACCAATTCGTTTGTTCCAAAGGTCCTCCTAATGAAAATATAACCCCTCCAATTTCATTTTCGGTTACATTTTTAGAGATCTGATCAAAATGTTTCTCTCCTTGCTCTGAAAAAGCCATAACCATAAATAACTGACCAATTTTCTGATCAAGTGTAAGTGAAGAGTAAACGCTATCTACCCATTTCTGCTGAGCTGCATAATCAGTTGATAAAAGAGGATCTGTAGTTTGTGAATACACAGAACAAAAACTCAAAAGAGAGATCAGAAGAATTCGCATTAAAAAGGATTTTATTTAATAAAACGAGAATGCCAACTTTGTCCGGCTGGAACTTCCCAATGACTGAGATATTCAGCTTTGTTTAACACTAAGTTGTTAAAAACTATTGTGTTAGAAGAAACTTTTCTTTTTTTAGCTAAAGATCTAAATTCCTTTAAAGGCGTATATAAAAATTCTGACCCGTTTTTATGGGTAACATTCATTTTATCAAGAAGTTGAATGTTGTATTTTTCTTCAAGAGATTGTATAAAACGAACAGATGAATCAATAGAACAACCAGTTGCTCCCTGAACTTTTTCATTTAGTGCAATTACAATAAAGCGATCATAAGGTATTTCATAAGAAGTAACCAAATCAGCTCCATGAGCTGTCCATTGATTAAGGAAGTTTTCTAATTCTTTTATTAGATCCATTTTTTCTTCTTTAGAAAAAGTTCGGGAAGCTTGATAAATCCAAACTCTAGATTCATCTGATAAATCTTTAAAAGGAATTAGCATGATTATAGATCTTTTGCGTTTGCAATTAACTCTGCTATGTCCATGACTGGAATTTCACCTTCTTTTTCCTTATTTTTTATACCATCTGTTAACATAGTATTACAGAAAGGACAACCTGCTGCAATAATATCTGGTTTAACTTCAAGAGCTTGTTCTGTACGTTCAATATTAACGTCTTTATTTCCCTTTTCAGGTTCTTTAAACATTTGTGCTCCTCCTGCTCCACAACAAAGACCCTTTGCTTTACAGTTTTTCATTTCAACTAATTCGGCATCTAACTTTTGAATTAGATCTCGAGGAGCTTCATAAACATTGTTTGCTCTTCCAAGATAACATGGGTCATGGAAGGTTATTTTCTTCCCTTTATAACTTCCTGATTCAATGGTTAGTTTACCGTCATCTAAAAGTTCTTTTAATAGTTGAGTATGATGAATAACCTCATAAGTTCCGCCTAAATCAGGATATTCATTTTTAAGCGTATTAAAACAATGTGGACAGGCTGTAACAATACGCTTAACTCCGTAACTATTCAGAACTTCAATATTAGTAACCGCTTGCATTTGAAAAAGAAATTCATTACCAGCTCTTTTCGCTGGGTCTCCCGTACAGCTTTCTTCTGCTCCTAAAACGGCATATGAAACCCCGGTATTGTGAAGAAGTTTTACAAAAGCTTTTGTAATTTTCTTTGCTCTTTCATCGAAACTACCTGCACATCCAACCCAAAATAAAATTTCGGGGGTTTTTCCTTGTGCAGTTAATTCGGCAAGTGTTGGAACTTTAATCATATATTTTAGTTATCGTTTACTCCGTCATCAAAGACTTGAATAGTAACTTCTTTTTTAACTAACTCTGTAAATTTCCCTTTGTATTGAGTTGCTTTTACTAAATGATTATCAATCCAGTGGTAATTTCCACCTCTTGGTTTCCCCATAAGTAAACTGTGATATTTAAAACCGTTACGCTTTAACCATGATTCTGTAACTTCTCTGTTTGCTTCAACACGTGATGTGAAAAAACATATTAAATGACCCTCGTCATACCAACGGTTACAAGTTTCTAAAGCATCTGGATAAAGTTCTGCTGTTTCCATACGCTCCGGTTCTTCATTTGGAATGTCGTTACATATAGTTCCGTCGATGTCAATTAAATAATTTTTAATCCCCTCAGGTAAAACTGGACTTACTTCTTCTCCGTTTTCTACTTTTTTGTGCAAATAATTTTCTGCTTCTTCTTTGTGCATCTCGTTTTGTTTTAGTGTTTAAAGGTCTTGGACCCAATTTAGTCTGTCTTGTTGGTTGAAAGGCCAAGGTGCCCCGTTATTTTCAATATTACCCATCATGTTATTTAAATCAGTGGGAGCAGCTGATTCTTCCATAACTAAATATTGCCTCATGGTCATAATAATAGAAAGAGGATCAATATCTATTGGACAGGTTTCTACACAAGCATTACAGGAAGTACAGGCCCATAATTCTTCTGCTGTAATATAATCGTTTAAGAGTTGTTTTCCATCAGGAACAAAAACACCTTTATTTTTAGATATATTATCACCTACCTCAGTTAATCGATCTCGAGTATCCATCATTATTTTTCGAGGAGAAAGTAGTTTTCCAGTTTGATTTGCTGGACATTCACTAGTACATCTACCGCATTCTGTACAGGTATATGCGTTCAATAATTGAACTCTATTTAAATCCATTACATCAGATGCACCAAACTTATCCGGTTCGTCAGCGGAAACATCTGGAGCGGCATAAGGATCTGATTCAGGATCCATCATTAATTTCACCTCTGCAGTAACCGTTGCATTGTTCGCAAAACCACCTTTAGCTTGAAGGTTTGCAAAGAAAGTATTTGGAAATGCTAGCAGAATATGTAAATGCTTTGAATAATATAAATAATTTAAGAAAATAAAAATCCCTATAATGTGCATCCACCAAGCAGCTCGTTCAATAAGAATAACAGAATCAAGGGCCATTCCTTCAAAAAGAGGAATCAAATACTGACTTACAGGAAAAGAACCTGCTTTAAGATAATGTTCTGCTGTTGGGAAATTTGTTTGAATATATAAATCTGCTCCATTCATTGTTAAAAACAAAGACATTAGAACAATTTCAAAATATAAAATAAGGTCGGCATCTAACTTTGGCCAACCTTTCATTTCATTTTTCCAGAAGCGGTTCAATCTAATTACGTTTCTTCTAATCCAAAATATAATAACAGAGACTAGAACTAAAAAAGCAAAGACTTCAAAAACTGCAATTAAGAAATTATATAATCCTCCTAATTGTGGAGCAAAAATACGGTGTGTTCCAAAAACTCCATCAACTATTATTTCTAATAATTCAATATTAATTACGAGGAAACCTACATAAACAACTACATGGAGTAAGCCTGCAACAGGGCGTTTAACCATTTTAGATTGGCCTAAAGCTATACGTGCCATGTTTTTCCATCGCTCGGGCTTATCATCGTTTCTATGGATTGATTTACCCAGATAGATGTTATTCTTTATTTTTAAAATATTCTTCGTGAATATAGTTACTGCAGTTACCAACAGAATAACAAAAAGAACATTAGGAATAAAGTCTATCATAAGGGTGTCTAGTTATCTTGTTCCGCTTTGTAAGGAGTTTCTTTTTTACCAAATAATGAAAAATGAACATAACGCTTTGGATGTTCTTTCAAGTCTTTTATCAACAATTCTACCTCTTTTGTGCTGGCTTCTAAATTATTATATAAAGCATCACCTTTAATAAGTTTACCCAAACTCCCCTCACCTCTATTAATAGAACTTAAAACTAAATTTAAATTAGTTGCAGTAGATTCAAACTTAGTTATCACACCTTTAAGATTAGCTTGAGACAAAGAATCTGTAATCTGATTTAAATTATCTGAAGTTTCTGCTAAATTTTCTAATGTTGTATTAATATTTTTCCCTTGAGAGGATAAAATATTTGATAAGTCTGAAGAAATCGTGTTTAAATTGGTAACAGTTGTAGAAAGGTTTGAAAAAGCTTCATTTAAACCACTTTGTGCTTGATCGTCTAATATTGTATTTAAAGCACCTATTAAAGTATCAGCATCAGATAAAACCGTATCTAATTTTTTTTGAAGTGGTGCTATTTCAGATCCAACAACATCAGTTAACCCAGGTTTAATTCTACTTTGTAGTGTATCACCGGATGCTAAAAAAGTTTCTTGATCGTATACCGGTATAATAGCAATGGATTTTCCTCCGATTAAACCTGCCTCATATAGTTCTGCAACGCTATTCTTAGAAAACTGAAGATCATTTCTAACCGTGAATGATACTAAAATTTTGTCTGTTTTAGGGAGGAAGTTGATTGAACTAACCTTACCAATTGTTAAACCATTAACAGTTACTTTAGTACCAGATTGTAATCCCTCGACCTGGTCATAAACAGCGTAGAGTGTATTTTCACTCTTAAAAAGTGAAGTACCATTTAAAAAATTGAAACCAATTAAGAATAAAAAAATTCCTAATAGAACAAATAATGCAGCTTTGATTTCTTTAGATAGTTTCAATTTAATTGTATTTATGTTCAAAAATAATAATTATTTCGGGTTTAAGGGGTAAATTACCTTTTGATTATAGAGGATAATTTTATTTTTTTATTTTGCTTAAAAGCAACTACAAATGCATGTTTATATCCCTTTCGAATTGCCTTCTTTTTTAACTTCTCAGCTTTCTTATATGAATTCGCCGTTCCATAGTAATAACGGTATAAGGTTCCTTCTTTTTCTTTTGTAATAGGATCTAATCCTTTGAAGTTGTAACTTTTGGTTTCGAGGTTTTTGGAACTAGCAGCAATCTGTATTTTAAATTCAACATCCGATGATTTTAGATCAACATGATCTTCAGAAGTTTCAGAAATAATAGCTTCTCCAATAGACCCCGAAATAATAACTGAGGAACTTAAAGAGTTTTTGTAATTTATAATTGCTTTTGATATCGCTACAGACATTTCGGATTGCCCCTTTGAGGAATTTAAATAAGCACCTTCTTTTCTGTTGGTTAAAAAACCTGTTTCAACCAAAACACTAGGCATATAAGTGTACTTTAACACAACAAAACCAGCTTGTTTTACTGTTCTATCTTTACGTTTTAAATTAGCGACAAAGCTTTTTTGAATGGCATCAGCCGCTGTAATACTTTGGTTTAGGTAAGTTTCTTGCATTAAAGTTAGTCCAATAACTGACTCAGGATCATTAGGGTCAAAACCATCATAATTTTCCTCGTAATTTTCTTCATAAAATATTACGGAGTTTTCTTTCTTGGCTACCTCAAAGTTTCTTTGGTTAGCATGAAGACCCAACACAAAAGTCCCTGCTCCATAGGCCTGAGAGGTGTGAGCATCACAATGAACTGAAATAAAAAGATCCGCATCAGCACGATTTGCTATTCGTGCTCTTTCGATTAAATCAACAAAAACATCTGTTTTGCGAGTATATATAACCTTAATATCGGAACGCTTGTTTAATATTTCACCTATTTGTAAAATTATATTTAAAGCAATTTTTTTTTCATAATAACCATTCCCACGATTCCCAGAATCTTTCCCTCCGTGACCTGCATCTAAAACAACTACAAATGGTTTATCTGGCTTGGGATTCGATTGAGCATTAACCGTATAAATAACTAGAAAAAGGAAGAAGCCCAATAATGTTTTGTAAAGTAGCGTTTGTTTAAATGGTTTCATTACTAATAAATACTTAAAAAGCTTAACAAGCATCAAAAATAAATGTAATTTTGAAGCGTTTATTCTTATACAAAACTAGCTTATATCAACTTGCAAACAAAGTCTTTTTATTCAGTCATATTGTTAATACTTTTTTTGAAGGTAAGCAGCGCCTTTGCTCAAGAAGATGTGTTTGCAGATATTCAGGGTAAAAATGATACTTTATTTGTTGAAAAAAAACAAGATTCAATTAGCTTAGACAGTATTCCCAAAAATAAACCTTTACTTTTAGATCTAATAAATTATAGTGCTGAGGATTCTGTTAAAATAGATCAAAAAACAAATAAAATTAGTTTGTACAACAAAGCTGTATTGACTTATGAAGACATGCGACTGGAGTCCGGTCTAATTGTATTAGACTATACCACAAATGAGGTTTATGCAGGAAGAATTTACGATTCTATAAATGGACTTACTCAAAAACCAGTTTTTCTACAAGCTAATAATGAAGTAAATCCAGATTCAATACGTTTTAATTTCGACACTAAAAAAGCTTTAATTTGGAATTCAAAAACAGAACAAAGTGGAATGAATGTTTTTTCTAATTTCACTAAAAAAGAAAATGACTCTGTTTATTACATTAAAAATGCAAAGGTAACTACCTCTGCTGATCCAATTAATCCAGACTATTACATCAAAATTAGGAAAGGGAAAATGGTTCCTGGAGGTAAAATTGTTGCTGGATTGAGTAACATTTTCATCGCCAATGTACCTACTCCTATTGGTCTGCCATTTGCTTATTTTCCGACTACAAACGATAAAAGTTCTGGAATAATTTTCCCAACTTACGGTGAAAGTCAACAAAGAGGTTATTATATCCAAAATGGAGGTTATTACTTAAATGTAAACGATTATTTTGATTTAAACCTAACGGGAGACTATTATACAAACGGAAGTTATGGACTTAGAGCAGATACTCAATATAAAGTAAACTATAAGTATGCAGGGAATTTAAGTATTAGATATGAAAAACTAGTAAATGGGGAACGTGGTTTTCCAGATTACAACAACTCAACGGTTTACAACGTTAGATGGACCCACAGAAGAGATGCTAAAGCAAGCCCGACCTCTAACTTTTCTGCTTCGGTTAACTTAGGGTCAAGTGATTATTTTGTTCAATCTGTAAACCAACTTAACGATGCCAATTTCTTAAACAATACCCTCAGTTCATCAGTATCATACTCAAAATCCTTCCCTAAATATCCAAGAGTAAATATATCACTTACTTCTTCCCTGTCCCAAAACACAAAATCACAATCGGTTAATCTAACCTTACCCACTTTTCAAGCGAATATGGAACGGATTTTTCCATTTGCACCCAAAACAGGAACAAAAAAAGGGTTCATTCAAAACATTAACTTCCAGTACTCAACTCGAGGAGAAAGTAGAATTATTACAACGGAAGAAAAGTTATTTAAAAAAGAAATGTTTGAAGATGCTCGTGCTGGAATAATTCATAACATTCCGATCAGTACCAATTTTAAAATATTAAAACATTTAAGCATCAGTACATCTGCAAATTATAAGGAAATATGGACGCCAGAAACTGTGAACTGGAGTGATTATTTAATTGAAAATGGAATTGAAAATAATGCCGTAAAAGACACTCTTAAAGGTTTTGATGCATTTAGAGAATACAACTACAGTGCAAGTTTAGGAACTACAATTTATGGAACTTTTAATTTTAAACAAGGTAGTAAAATTCAATCAATACGTCACACAATGCGCCCCTCTATAAGTTATAGTGTACAACCAAGTTTCGAAAAGTATTACGATGAATATATCATTGACGCTGATGGGAATACAAGAGAATATACTCGCTTTGAATCTTCTTTGTTTGGAACACCCTCAAGAGGAAAGTCTAGATCCATGGGAATAAGCCTAAGCAATAATTTTGAAGCTAAAGTAACCAGCAAAGACACCTTGAATCCAGAACCAAAAAAAGTTAAAATTTTAAACAACTTAAATTTAAGTACTTCTTATAATTTAAATGCAGAAGAGTTTCATCTTGCTCCCATCAGAATAAACACTGGCGCCTCTGTTTTTAAAGACAAAGTTAGCATCAACATGGCGGCTACAATGGATCCTTATGGTGTAGATGAAAACAATACACGTATCAATACTTTTCATATAAAAAATGGAGGAGGATTAGCACGTTTAACAAGTGCAAATATCAACATTGGCTTTTCATTATCGAACAAAGACTTTATCAAAAAAGAAGATGACGAAGAAGAAGATGAAGAGGAAGATGATGAGTTCATGAATAGTAATTTTGAACGTTTATCAGGTGGAGGTCGAGACGATGATTTATTTGGAGTAGCAAATAGTTTTTCAGATAATCGTTTTCAAGGTAACAATCAAGAAGATGATGAAAACGAAGTTCAAAGCTCGTTGTACCGAGCTGTAATTCCATGGGATATTAAATTTGCACACTCATTAACCTACAACAACTCTAGAGGTCAAGACGAGATATCAAATAATTCGTTGATGATATCTGGAAATCTTGATTTAACTCCGAAATGGGAAATTGGATTCTCTTCTGGATATGATTTTAAACAAAAAGGAGTTACTTACACACAATTGAGATTTAATCGAGATTTAGAAAGTTGGCGATTAAATTTTAGTTGGGTACCTATAGGAAATAGAGCTTCATGGAATTTCTTTATTGGAATCAAATCTGGTCTCTTGAGTGATTTAAAATATGACAAAAGACGCGAACCCGATAAACGACTTTAAATTAATATCATATGAAAAAAATTATAACTACACCGAATGCCCCTGCTCCTATTGGTCCGTATAATCAAGCAGTTTTATCAAACGGAACACTTTATATATCCGGACAAATACCTTTAGACCCCACTACCATGGAGCTCGTAGAAGGTGATTTAAATAAAGAAACCGTTCAAGTAATGGAAAATCTAAAATCCATTCTATTGGCTGCAAATATGAACTTTGAAAATGTGGTTAAAAGTTCTATTTTTTTAAGTGACATGAATAACTTCAACGAAGTTAATAAAGCTTATGGAGCTTATTTTAATGAAGATACTGCACCTGCAAGAGAAACAGTAGAGGTTGCAAACCTACCTAAATTTGTTCGAATTGAAATCTCTGTGATTGCAATAGTTTAATCAAAATCATAATCTTCTTTTTCTAGAAGATTTACATGATATTTTACTAATTGATCTATAGGACGTTTAACAATTTCACCCATTGTCAATCCAAATTCTTTTAGAACCATATTAATTTCTTCCTTAAGGAAAAATGAAATTGATCCTACAAAGTGAATTGGAACTTCTTTTGCATTATCAAACTGTAATAACTGATGTTTAAAAAATCTTCTTAACCCTTCTTGGATCATATCCTGCATATATGGATCTTCCTTATGAACAATCATAAATTTTGCAAAACGCGCCAAATAGGTATTAGGATTTTCTCTACGGTATAAATTCTCTTTGAGAGTATTTGCAGAAAGATCAAATTCTGATTCGAATAACTCCGATAATTTTTTGGGCATTTCATTAAAGTAATATCCTCTAATAAGTTGCTTTCCAAAAAAGTTCCCACTAGCCTCATCCATAAGTATATAACCTAAAGATTTGATGTGTTGGTGAACTTTAACACCGTCGAAATAACTACAATTTGAGCCAGTACCTAGGATACACACTATAGAAGGTACACCTTGCGCTGCAGATGCATATACTGCAGCGTAGGTGTCTTCTTTTATTGTAAATGAGCAATTTTCAAAAATCTCTTCAAAGACTTTTTCAATTCTCGAAATTGTTGACTTAATACCACAGCCTGCTCCATAGAAAAATAATTTAGTAACATTATCTCTATTTTGAAACAAATCAAAATTATTAATGATTCGTTCTTTCAGAATTGCGGAGGATAAAACTTGTGGATTTAAACCTAAGGTTTGAGTAGAAAAAAGGATTGTTCCTTTTTCGTCTATCGCAAACCAATCAGTTTTTGTAGATCCACTATCAACAATTAAATACATTTTATAAACTATTAACGTGCTTAGCTAGATCAATCAATTTATTCGAATATCCACATTCATTATCATACCAAGATATGATTTTGAAGAAATTTTCATTTAATTCAATTCCTGCTTCAGCGTCAAAAATAGAAGTACGAGCATCACCAACAAAATCTTGAGACACTACAGCTTCATCAGTATAACCTAGAATTCCACTTAACTCCCCTTCTGATGCACTTTTCATTACCTTTTTGATTTCGTCATAAGAAGTGTTCTTCGCTACTTTTACTGTTAAATCAACAACAGAAACGTTTGCTGTTGGAACACGGAAAGCCATTCCTGTTAATTTCCCTAAAAGAGAAGGAATTACCTTAGTTACTGCTTTAGCAGCTCCAGTTGAAGCTGGCATAATGTTTACAAGTGAACTACGCCCACCTCTAAAGTCTTTCTTAGAAGGACTATCAACAGTAAATTGAGTTGCAGTAGTTGCGTGTACAGTGGTCATTAAAGCTTCTTCAATAGTAAAGTTATCATGTAAAACTTTAGCGATTGGAGCTAGACAGTTTGTAGTACAAGATGCGTTAGATACAATATTTTGATCAGCAGTAGCTTCTTTATGGTTTACTCCCATTACAAACATTGGAGCATCAGCAGAAGGTGCAGAAATAACAACTTTCTTTGCTCCAGCAGTAATGTGCGTTTGAGCTTTTTCTAAAGTAGTAAAAATACCGGTACACTCTGCTACAACATCAGTTCCAATTGCATCCCATGCAATATCTTCAGGATTACGTTCTGATGTAATTCTAACTCGATGACCATCAACAACCAAATCATTGTCAACAACTTCGATAGTACCATCATAAGTACCATGAACAGAGTCATATTTTAAAAGATAAGCTAAGTGTTTAACTTCTAGAAGGTCATTAATACCTACTACGGTTACATCAGCTTGTTTCATTGCTGAACGAAATACTAATCGACCAATACGGCCGAATCCATTTATTCCAATTTTTAAAGACATAATTTAATTATTATAGTTTTGATTATTGTTTATGTTTACGTTTTATATTGATAAAATATCTGAAACTTTAATCAGATCTGTGTTAATCTTCGATTTACCTTTTATAGCTTTTTTGAGTGGAGTAAGAACCATTTTGTCATCAATTACCCCAACCATCGAATTTGATTTACCTTCGATAATAGATTCAATAGCGAATACCCCCATTCTAGAAGCTAATACTCGATCAAAACAACTTGGAGCTCCACCTCGTTGCATGTGTCCTAAAACAGATACTCGTACTTCATAGTAAGGTAAATTCTTTTCTACATAAGAAGCAATTTCAAATACATTATTCCCCGTTTTATCTCCTTCTGCAATTACAACAATACTGGAAGATTTTCCAGATTTTTCACTTTTCTTTAAAGATTCCAATAAACGGTCTAAACCAAGATTTTCTTCTGGTATTAAAATCTCTTCAGCTCCAGCACCAATTCCTGAGTTCAATGCTATATGACCTGCATCACGTCCCATTACTTCAACAAAAAACAATCGATTGTGAGAACTTGCAGTGTCTCGAATTTTATCTATTGCCTCTATTACTGTATTAATTGCAGTATCGTAGCCTAGAGTATATCGAGTTCCGTATATATCGTTGTCAATTGTTCCTGGTATTCCAATTACTGGGAAATTAAATTCATTTTGAAAAATCATAGCCCCTGTAAAGGAACCATCTCCACCGATAACGACCAATGCTTCAATTCCTGCATTTTTAATGTTGTCATAGGCTTTTTTTCTTCCTTCTGGTGTTCTAAATTCAAGACACCGAGCAGATTTAATAATAGTTCCACCTTTATTAATAATGTTATTCACACTTCTAGCATTCATTAACTCGAACTCATTATCTATAAGCCCCTGGTAACCTTGATGGATAGCGAAACATTCAATACCATAAAAAACAGATGCTCGAACTACTGCGCGTAATGCAGCATTCATTCCTGGAGCATCACCACCAGATGTTAGTACGGCTATTTTTTTAGGTTGATTTTTCATAAATATTTTAAAAATGTAAATTTAGGGAAAACCCTTTACTTTTTTACGTTTAATTCAACTTCATCTTATTTTTGTAACAAAATCGATTTAGGTGATTTTATAAATAACATTGTATTTGATTATTATTTAGTAAACAATTACTTTTTAGCTGAAATTATCTTTTGAATTAAACCTTCAAAGGTTTCAAAATCAACCTGATAAGAAAGTCCAATACCTTGGGTGTAACCTAAATCGTCACTAATGTAGCGAAATTCATTTTCTCTATTGAAAACTTTAGCCTTGAGGGTCCCTTCTTCATTCAATATAAAATCGATCTGAACATCACCAACAATCAATGTTTCCTCTACTCCACCTACCGGAACACCAATTTTACCATTAAGAAGAACTTTATCGCTAATTTGAGTTACAAAAGTAATACCAATTCGATCTTGTGATCTTATATCTAAATCAGGACGACTATCCCCTTTTAAATAGTTTAATCCAAAATCTAATTTACCATCACTTTCACCAAGAAATGAACTCAACACATCGGATGCTTTTTCATATAAATTATTTGCAATTCCTTGAGTCGAAAAAGAAACATCACTCACAAATATCCCTTGAGACAATAATGAAATTGCTTGTAATTGTCTTCTTTGTTGATCTGCAAGACGATAATTTATTTCAGAAGCTACTATACCACTCGTATTCGGAAAATTTATTTCGAATTTAGGGTTGTCTGGTTTCAATAAATTCCCCTGAAGTTTTATTAAAACATTTGTAGGGATCTTTTTATTAAAATTGGGGTTATCAACCAAAAGAGCAGGATTAGCTCCACCTGGGACCTCATAAATAGCTTCAAGGTTCATTTGAGCGTCTAATGGATCTCCTTCCCACACTATAGTCCCTCCTTGTTTAACATTAAACTTCTTATCGATTAAACCAAAATTTTTAAAATTGTAAATACCATCATATGCGATAAAATCACCCCACATATTGAACTTTCCATCAATATTTGTTTCCATTAAAATATTCCCAGACCCTCTCCCAGTCAATGTACTACCTGAGATTTGATCGACCACTATCTCAACTTTAGCGTTATTATTAACATCTAAGTCAAAGGTCATTTCTAAACCCTTAGATATTGTTATCCCTTTAGAAACTTGTTCTTCATCGATATTTATTTTATTTAAATCTGATTTCGGAATAAAATCTATAAATGAAATATCTGCTAAACTTGTATTTTCCTCCCAAGGGATTACAATGGAAGTTCCAGCCGCAGTTGCTCCATCCACATCAATGATTAAATTTTTTGTGGGGCCATGAATATGAATACCGCCATTTAGATAGCCAGTGCCGTAAAATATGGTGTTTTCTACTTCTGGACGATCCATCAACAACAACCGATTGGTAAGTATATTAAAATCTATTTCCCAGTCTTTAAAGTTTAGATGACTAATTTCTCCTTTCAAAACTCCTGAAGTGTTTTGATGTTGATCGAAAAAATTTGAAGTTTCAAATTTAATTACCTGATCAAATAAGGTCAGCTTTGTTGATTCTGACAAACCATATGAGGCATTTGTATAGGGTACTGTCATATTGAAATTATCTAAGGTTAGATTTCCAGAATGAGATAAATTATTTAATGGACCCCATAAATTAAATGAGCCCGTTAACAAAGAAGTGATTTCTGTAATCTTTCCCTTTCCTAATTTTGAAAGAAAGGACATATCCATTTTGTTCAACTTTAAATCGAGATTTAGAGTCGTTCTTTTGTCATGAACAAGAATTCCTCCACTTAAATTCATCTGCTCTTCTGTTCCTTTCTGAAGTGAAGCATTAGCTCTATAGGAGCTTAATCCCGTGTTACCTTCAGAATTAACTAACAAATCCCCTAATTCAATATCATTTACATTAAGATTTGAGAATTTCATTTTAACTTCAGAATCATTTCGTAAGGGAGTATTATAAAAGCTTATCTCTGAATCTAATTTTGCTTTTAGTTCAAAATTTTCAATTTCAGGAAGAACATCTTGAAGCAATACATTATTTGTTTTAATCTGAAAATCATAATCATTTTTTGACTTAAAATAACCTGATAAACTGATATTTTGATCTGAGTTATTAATTAAAACTTGCTCTAAATTGAAAGAGTTTGAAAGAGAATTAAAAATGAATTGACCTGAATTTTCTGAATTTAATTCCCAGGATACTTTTTGGTTGTTTATCTTAAATTTACTTAGGTCAACTATTGTTTTTTTGTCTTTAAGAGTGTAACTCAAATTTGCTTCGAAAGAATTAGATTCATTATTATTTAAAACCCCCTCAATTCTGACCTTGCTTTCATTATTGAACGGTGTTGAAATCATAAATATCTCATTCGCTACTAAAGAATTTACCCTAATTTCATCTGCAGATAAGAAACTAGTGTAAATTGTATTACTGGAATCATATTCATAGTTCAAGCCTTTAAACTTATAATCCTTGTATAGTAGAATTGGTATATCAAAAGCTACAGCAGATTCTTTGACATCTGAGCTTATAAAACCTGATAAGAAAAAATCATCTGGAGTCGATAAACTCGGGAACAAAGCTTCTGTAAGTTTTGATTTTAAATGAATATCAAAATCAAATGATTCTTTAGGATAAACGGAATTATAATTTCTTAAAAAAAAGAGGTTATCGAAAAGTCTAGATATGTGTTTAGAAAAATTTTTATACTCAAAATCACCATCCAAACTTACATTTACAGCATCTGAATCTTGAATTTTAATTGATTTACTTAATCCTTTTGAATTTGCTTTTAGCTTAAAATCTTGGAATTCAACTTTTCCGCTTTTATTTGTAATTGTTGGCACTTCTAAAACAATTCCAAAAGTAGAGGTGAAATTGGATTCATTCTGTGTTGAGATTTTAATTTTCGATGATAATTTTACATCATTTAAGCGTTCTGCAAAATTCAGTTTCGATAAATTAATTTCGTTTAGATCTCCTATCACCTCAAGGCTTTTATCCTCTGCATCATGAAATAACTTTAAATCGAAATCATGGATGATTTCATTCGAAACAATAGAACCCTTTGTTTTGTCTCCCGATTGACTGATGTTGAATCTAATGTTTTGTAATAAATTTGAATTAACCTGAAGTTTACTGATTAGGCCGGATGAATTAAGAAATTTATTTTCACCATTCACAATCTCACCCTCAAAGCTTAATATTGCATCACTTTTTATTATAGACGAACGATCGAGCAGAGTAGAAAGATTTAGCTCTTCTATTTCTATTGATCCAATGTACTCCCATTCATTCAACTCCGATTTATTAATTAAATTAATAGAAGGTCTAAATTTTCCTATAGAGGTATCTAAAATAGAGTTTAATGTAATTTTTTCAAAAGACCCTGACAGGTTTGAATCTATGTTTAAAAATTTCATTTTAGCCAAATACCTGTTTAACTTACTATATTCAGTTGGGCTTAATAAGTTTTTAATTCCAAGATCTGAGGTTTTTATTTTAAAATTATCTGAATTAAAAGCCAATTGCTTTCTATCAAAACCATTCAATACTTGTAAAGAAGCCGATATCGAGGTTTCATTTTTGTTTTGTAGATTAAATTCAACTAGAAGATTATCTAAGGTTCCCTTGACTTTTAAGTTAGAGTTTATGTATGCATCCTTTCTGAAATAGTTTTCAATTGACTTTATTTCATTGAGATGAATTTTAGAATTATCTATATTAATGTTAAAAAATGCTGGTTTTAAATTAGCTAAACTACCCCCTAAAAAGACTATTGCCCCACTTCCTTGCAGAATATTTTTATTCAGATGGAGGTTAAAATTATTAGCAATTAAACTATCGGATGAGTACAGAAGTTTTGATTTAAAAGAATCAATTTCACCAAATTTTCTTGAGGACCCATTAAATGATTGAATCGTAACTTCCAAGACTCTTGATTCAAAATTAAAATCTGAAGTTTTCAAATCAAGATCTGAAAAAATATTTTTGGAATTTTTAGAATTTAAATCTTCAACAACAACTACGGAGGAATTTATTTCTAATGTGTTTGATTTAAAATTGAAAGGTTTTCTGTCGGTTTTAGTAGAATCTCTAAGTTTAGAAATAAATTTCTGAAGAGAAGATTTATTTTCTCCTTCATATTGAGTTAAAAATAATTGAACACCATCGAGTCTAATTGAATTAAAGTCATAATTTCCATTCAAGAAACGATCCAATCCGTTTAATGAAGTCTTCAGCTCATCCACAAACAAAAGTGTATCTCGGTGATGATCTTGAACTAAAATTTTTCTAATGAATAAATCACCATTCAATTTAATCGACGCTCTTTCGACAGAAATATTTGTTTCAAAATTATCATTAACATTTTGAGTAATTCGTTGAGCAAATTTAGTTTGAACACTATCCAAAGACAATAAGAAAAAAAATACACCCCCTAAAAGCATCAATACAGATACAGAAAGGATTAAAATTTTCTTAAACTTATTGGTTGGAAACACTTATTTTTGAATTATTAATTAAAGTTAGCAATTAATGAAACAAAAATCATGCTATATATTAGCAATTGAATCTTCTTGTGACGATACTGCAGCTGCAATATTACGAAATGACGAGGTCTTATCAAACATCATAGCTACTCAAGATATACATAAATCTTACGGAGGAGTTGTTCCTGAGCTAGCGTCTCGAGCACATCAACAAAACATAATTCCTGTAGTAGATCAGGCTTTAAAAAAAGCAGGTGTTTCTAAAAAAGAACTCAATGCTATTGCATACACTCGAGGTCCCGGTCTCTTAGGATCCTTACTAGTAGGTACTTCTTTTGCAAAATCTTTGAGTATGGGACTTCAGATCCCTCTAATTGATGTGAACCACATGCAAGCTCATTTACTAGCTCATTTTATAAAGGATGACAATCCAATTCCAGAGTTTCCATTTCTTGGAGTTACTGTTTCTGGTGGACACACTCAACTTGTTCTTGTTAAAGATTATTTTGACTTCGAACTCATTGGAACTACACTAGATGATGCTATAGGCGAAGCTTTTGATAAGTGTGGGAAAATCTTAGGACTAGGATATCCAGCTGGACCAATTATTGATAAAAATGCACAAAATGGAAATCCCTTAGCCTTTAGTTTCCCTATTCCTAAAGCTCCTGGTTTGAATGTAAGTTACAGTGGTTTTAAAACTAATGTAATTAACTTCATACACAAGAATACGCAAAAAGATGCGCATTTTATTGATTCAAACTTAAATGATTTATGTGCGTCAATCCAACATACGTTAATTGAAATAATATATCAGAAAATTGAAAAAGCAGTTGATTTATACCAAGTGCCACGAATTGTATTAGGTGGTGGGGTCTCCGCTAATTCTGGATTGAGAAAAAAATTAAAAAATAAAGAACCTGAAAAAGGTTGGGAAGTATTCCTTCCTCCTTTCGCGCTTACAACAGACAATGCTGCTATGATAGGTATTGTTGGGTATCTTAAGTATTTACAAAAAGATTATGGAAGTATTAAAGAAGCTGCTTCTGCTCGCTTAAAATTTTAAACATGGATTTATTTTTTCATACTAGTATAGATACAAAAGATTCTATGTTTTCCTTCAACGATGAAGAAAGTCGCCACCTATCAAAAGTTTTGAGAAAACAACCTGGAGATGTTGTTGCTGTTACTGATGGAAAAGGTACTGAAGTGATCGTTGAAATTCAAAATATTAGTCCTAGAAAATCGAGTGGAGTAATTACAGAAACTATACTTCATCCTGCTCCAAAACACAAAACACATATTGCAATAGCTCCGACCAAAAACATTGTCCGTTTGGAATGGTTTTTAGAAAAAGCTACTGAGATTGGCATTCATAGGATTACGCCCATACTCTGTAAACACTCCGAACGTAAAATGATAAAAAACGAACGGCTGAATAAAATAATTCAAGCTGCTTTAAAACAATCACAACAATTTCATCTTCCCAAACTCGATGAATTGAAAACTTTTGAATCTTTTATCGAAGAACAAAATGGAGGTTATATAGCTCATTGTAATCCGGGTACAAAACAGGAATTAGCAGATTTAAAATCAATAGTAAATTCTACCTGTATTTTAATAGGTCCGGAAGGAGATTTCAGTGTTGATGAAGTGACATTTGCAGAAAAAAATAACTTTAAACCTGTTAGTTTAGGTAAACAAAGACTTAGAACTGAAACTGCTGCTATAGTCGCTTGTCATACATTAGCTTTGATTCATAGAAATCTTTAAAAGCTTATTTTAATTTATTGTTATCTTTAAAAAATGAATTCTAAAATTATATCACAAGGAATATTAAGGTCTATATTAATTCTAGCCTCAGTTCTGCTTTTAACCTACATCACTTACCTGTTACAAGCACTCATAGTTTATATTGTAATCGCAGCGATTATATCATTAATGGGGCGTCCAATTTTAAACTTTCTGAAAGTCAAATTAAAATTCAACAATTCCGTTGCTACATTGATAACTATGTTTGTTTTTGGTTTGTTGATTTTTGGGCTTTTCGCTTTATTCATTCCAATAATTGCACAGCAGGGCGAAAATCTATCCTTATTAAATACTACCGAATTAGAGAAAAACACCCTCCTATTAATAAATCAAATATCGGAATACTTTTCTCTAAATGAGGAGTATTGGAAAAATTGGATTTCAAACCAAGACTTAAGCAGTAAGTTAAATCTAAGCGTAATTCCAAATTTCCTTAATACACTTATAGGTTGGTTAAGTAGTTTTACGATCGGGTTGTTTTCTGTTTTATTCATTAGTTTTTTCTTACTCAAAGATGAGGCGCTACTTCAAAACATAACCTTCTCTTTTGTGAATAACAAGTACGAAAACAAACTAAAAAAGTCGATTGCAAAGATAAGAAACCTACTCTCAAGATATTTTATTGGTCTATTACTTCAAGTTACTATTCTACTTTTAATATACAGTATTGTTCTGTTGATTTTTGGAATCGAAAATGCGATTATTATAGCCTTCATTTGCGCGTTATTAAATTTAATCCCCTATGTCGGGCCATTAATAGCTGCTTTTATGATGGTCGCTTTATCTATGTCCTCTAATATTACTGAAGATTTCAGTAAAGTAATACTTCCAAAATCAATTTATGTTTTCCTTGGTTTTGTGATGGGACAACTCATAGATAATTTTATTAGTCAACCGATTATTTTTTCAAAAAGTGTAAAGTCACATCCCTTAGAAATTTTCATCGTCATATTAATTGCTGGAATATTATTCGGAACCACTGGGTTAATTTTTGCTATACCAATATACACAACAATAAAAGTAATTTTTAAGGAATTTTTTGCACAATATAAAATTGTACAATCGCTTACAAAAGACCTTTAACTCTCATTTTAATTGTTATTGATGCTCCATTTAGCCATTTAGAGGTACTTATTAAGTATCTGTTGCTGGCGTTTTAAGGCGTCTATAAATTGAGATTTAAGACGATCAACTAGAGTTTTAGTAGAAACACTATCTTCAATTGAGGTAACCCCTTGTCCAGCAGACCAGATGGTCTTCCAAGCCTTCGCCTCTGCTTTAGCAGCATCAAGCTCCTCACCGAAATCAATCTTTTTAGATTTGGACCACATATCCTCGGTTATCCCCATAGACTCTAGGCTTGGTCTTAAAAAGTTTGCATTGACTCCAGATACAGCAGCAGTATAGACAATATCACTCGCTTTACTATCGATAATCATTTGCTTATACTCTTCTTCTGCTAGGCTTTCATCTACATTAATAAAGCGAGTTCCTATATAAGCTAGGTCAGCACCCATTTGAAGTGCGCTTGCTATATCAGTACCTGTACTAATACAACCTGAAAGTAAAATTGTTTTATCATAAAAAGATTTAATTTCAGTAATTAAAGACATTGGGTTGGTGATTCCTGCATGACCTCCTGCACCAGCAGCAACTAAGATTAGTCCATCTACTCCAGCTTCTGCAGCTTTCTCTGCATGTCGTTTTTTTATTACATCATGAAAAACAAGTCCACCATAACTGTGTACTGCGTCTACTAACTGTGAAACTGCTCCAAGAGAAGTAATTATCAAAGGGATTTTGTGTTTAATACAAATTTCAAGATCAGCTTGAACTCTTGAATTGGTGGGATGAACAATTAAGTTTACTCCAAAAGGAGCTGCTTTTTTGCCTGTTTCAGCTTCAAAAGCTGCCAAAGCCTCTTTAATTTCTATAACCCAAGCTTCAAAACCTGCAGTGTCTCTCTGGTTTAAAGCAGGAAATGTTCCAACAATTCCATTTTTACAACATTCAATAACCAACTTAGGTCCAGAAATTAAAAACATGGGCGCTGCAACAACAGGCAGAGACAAACCATCAATAAAAGATGCTTTCATAAAATTTATTTTTTAATATTTAAAGTCCATTCAAAATTGAAACGAGATACAACATCACCCGCTTCATCAATTCCTACCGATTCCATCCAAATGGTCTTTGGAGTTTCTGTTTTCATTAATTCATCCATAAGTACAGAAATCTCTGCTCCTTGTGTACAAGAAAAAGTTATTCTTCCGGTAGCTTTCTTCGAAAAGTTTGCCTTATTATTAAGTACCAACATCGACACCTTACGATTTGAATCGCGAATAGCATTCATAACTAGAGTTCCTGTAGTTAGTTCAGCAGCCATTCCTTGAACTGCCCAAAACATTGAATTAAATGGATTTTGATTGATCCATCGATGCTTAACACTAACCTCACAACATTCAGAATCTACTTTAATTGTTCTAATTCCAGTCCAAAAAACTGAAGGTAATTTAAAGAAGGTAAAGAGTGTATATTTAAACAAGATGGATTTAATTAAATTATAATTTAAATATACAAAATTTAATAGGATAGCAAAATGTAAAAAACACTTTTAAATAAATTGAAAAATAAGGAGAGTAATTAATAATATACATTTAGTTATTATAATCAGAAAGTGGGTATTATTTCGTAATTTGAATTATTATTAATATACTAAGTACACTATATGTTCGGATTATTCAAAAAAAAAAACAGAGTTAGAAAAGCTACAAATCAAATACAAAACTTTATTAAAAGAAGCGTTTGAGCTTTCAAAAACAAACAGAAGTAAGAGTGATCAAAAAACATATGAAGCTGATGAAATAGCTAAAAGAATTGAGGTGCTAAGTCAAAAATAAATTGATATGGAACTTAATGTTTTTGGTAATCCAATAATGTCTTGCTGCAATGACCCATTAACGGGTTACTTTAGAGATGGATATTGTAGAACCATTTCAGAAGATAGTGGAAAGCATTTAGTTTGCGCAGTAGTAACAAAAGAGTTTCTAGAGTTTTCTGCGTCTCGAGGTAATAATTTGATTACACCGATACCTCAGTGGAATTTTCCAGGTTTAAAGCCTGGGAACAAATGGTGTTTGTGCATTTCAAGATGGTTAGAAGCAGTTAAAGAAGGGAAAGCACCATCAATCGTTTTAGAGGCAACCCACCAAAAAGCTTTAAACTATACTTCAATGGAAGTTTTAGAATCGTTTGCTTTTAAAAGTTAAGCTTGAAGTAATTAGAATAGGCACTATACTTCAGATACTTTAAAACAACAAAAAAGCCCCACATACATGTGGAGCTTTACGTGAGCCGGAAGGGACTAACACCCTAATATCCCATAAGTACCCATAAGTGCTCAAATACTCTCTTAAATGAGCTATATCAAGAAATAAGAGTAAATTTAAATAATAATTAGTTATCATGAGTTCTCATCAATTATCACAACTTTTGGGAAACTCTGAGAAACTTATGAAAGTAACATTTATATTAAAGAGTGATGCTAATAAAGAAGTAAGCATCTATATGAGAAGAGGAGGTATTGCTCTTCAAATTCATTCTGGAGGCGGAATTAAAGTAAAATGGAGAAATATAAAATTAAAAGAATTATAAAATGAAGAAGCTTTTACTTGTATGCACAGTTTTTTTTATGGTTTCAGGGTGCAAAGAAAACAAAACCAAAAAGCAAAATATTGCTTCAGAATGGATATCGCTTTTTGATGGAAGTACCCTCGATGGGTGGAGGGCTTATAACGGAGAAAGTCTACCTCAGGGATGGGCTATTGTTGATAGTGTAATGACCTTCACGAGTGTGATGGTTTCTGAAGAAGAATACGATTATAAGAAAAGTAGGGATATTATTTATGGAGCTCAAGAATTTGAAAATTTTGAACTCTATGTAGAATGGAAAATCCCTCCAGGTGGAAATAGTGGTATTTTTTATCACATTGCTGAAGGTTATGATGGTATTCCAGAAGTAGCACCAGAATACCAGTTGATTGATGATGATCATTATACAGATTTTCATGACATTACTGAATACAATAAAAGTATAGGCATAACAGAAAATCCACAGGATTTACATCCTTTGCAAGCTACAGGTGCTGATTATGCAATGTATGTTGCAGATCCTACCAAAAAAAACCTCAATCCCGCTGGAGAATGGAATAATAGTAGAATTGTTTTTACTCCTAATCGGGTTGAACACTGGCTCAATGGTCAATTACTTTTAAGTTTTGTTCCGTGGTCTGAAGAGTGGAATGCAAAAAAGAATAACGGAAAATGGCAACTTGCTTTTGATTATGGTATTCATAAAAAAGGATTCATAGGTTTTCAGGATCACTCCGCATCCCTATGGTTTAAAAACATTAAAATAAAACAGTTGTAAAATGAAGAAAAGAGATTTTATTAAAACAGCATCACTCGCCCTTGGAGCCACAGTACTCCCGCTATCTAACTGGTCATGTGAAAACCCAAAATCAATACTACATACGGCACATATTGGTGTCTCCAATATGGGACTCGAAGATTTAAAAGCAATTGCATCTCATGCAAATGTAGTTGTTACAGCACTTTGTGATGTTGATAGCAATGCGCTAAAGGCTGCCAACGAGATGTTCCCAAAAGCCCAAATCTTTAAAGATTATCGTGCAATGTTTGATCAGATTTCAGATCAAATTGATGCAGTGATAGTATCCACACCAGATCATACACACGCTCCTGCTTCCTTACTTGCTATGGAGAAAAACAAATCTGTTTATTGTCAAAAGCCATTGACACATTTCGTTTCTGAATCGAGAGAAATGCGGAGAGTTGCCAATGAAAAAAATCTTGTAACCCAGATGGGAATTCAAGTACACTCATTTTACGACTATAAACTAGCAACTTATCTAATTCAAGGAGGGATCATCGGAAAAGTCAGCAAAGTAATCGCTTGGTCAAATAAAAATTGGGGATATGATGGTCCCACTCCAGAAGGGAGTGATCCAGTTCCTGAAAATCTTGATTGGAATCTTTGGTTGGGTACTTCAAAAGAACGCCCTTACAAAGACGAATACTACCATCCGGGTAATTGGAGAAAATTAATGGATTATGGTTGTGCTACCCTAGGCGATATGGGAGTCCACATTTTTGATACTCCCTACAATGCTCTTGAACTAGATGTTCCAAATACAATCACAAACGAGTGCCGTTCTTTTAATGGTTTTGGATATCCTGAACGCAACATCGTTCGTTATACTTTTGATGGAACTGCCCATACAACGGATAGTTTTGAATGGTTATGGTATGATGGTGTAGACGGACCTGTTGTTACGGATGAACTAGTACTTCCTGATGGAGAAAAACTTCCTGGCCAAGGTGCAATGTTTATAGGAGAAAACGGTAA
>Ga0233438_10001055_pt1 | contig 31829 bp, 30 predicted proteins | sample SI_123_September_FD_182720 | JGI IMG/M metagenome (GOLD analysis project Ga0233438, IMG submission 182720) | Seawater microbial communities from Saanich Inlet, British Columbia, Canada - SI_123_September2016_10_MG | ecosystem: Environmental > Aquatic > Marine > Inlet | place: Canada: British...
TTCTTAACCAAAGCGTTGACGGCTACCTCCAAGGACTCTCCAAGGAGCTGGATGAAAACACCAACAGCATACGACTAGAACTTAACCGCCTGGAAAAGGCAGGGTTACTTGCGTCCAAAACTAAAGGTCGTCGTAAGCTCTACAGCGTAAATACTTCCCACCCACTAACTTCAGATTTAACCTCCATCGTACGTAAAGTATCGGGTATTGATGCTTTGGTAGAAAGGGTTACCGCCAACCTCCCTTCCCTGAAGCAGGTGTGGGTCTGTGGCGACTTGGCGAAAGGCCTACCGAGTGAATATATCGAAGCGATACTCATAGGAGTGGATTTAGATCGAAGTTACATTAAGCGGCTAACCGATAAGGCGCAGTCGCTCACCGGAAAAACCATTACGGTGAAGGTGGAAAAAGAAACAGAACCCAGCGGCGCAATAGACGGCCTTTTAGTGTGGCAAAAACTTGGCGAACAATGATTGCCCGGTTGCAGGCAAATTTAATAGTAAACAACAACGAAAAATAAGCACAGGACATATCTGTGACATAGTAATTAGATGAAAAAAAAAATTGCAGTTATCGGATTAGGATACGTGGGTTTGCCACTCGCGGTTGAGTTTGCGAAACAATACCCTACAGTAGGATTTGATATCAACGGTCCTCGTGTAGATGAGCTGATGAACGGCCACGATCGTACACTTGAGGTGGAGGATGAAGATTTGAAACAAGTCATTGCGTCAGATTTGATTAGTACTGAGAAAAACGGTAAAGGGTTGTATTGTACTACGGCTGTGGGAGATATCGAGTCTTCAAACTTTTATGTGGTCACAGTTCCTACTCCAACGGATAAAAACAAACGTCCAGTACTCACGCCTCTTATCAAAGCATCAGAAAGCGTAGGAAAAGTGCTTAAAAAAGGGGATTACGTTATCTATGAGAGTACAGTATATCCCGGGGTTACAGAAGATGAATGTGTCCCTGTACTTGAGCAAGTTTCAGGACTAAAGTTTAATATAGATTTCTTTGTTGGGTATTCTCCGGAGCGAATCAATCCAGGAGATAAAGAACGTACTGTGACAAAGATTTTAAAGGTCACTTCAGGGTCAACACCTGAGGCAGCGAAAATAATAGATGAACTTTATAAGTCAGTGATTACGGCTGGCACACACCTTGCTCCAACAATTAAAGTTGCAGAGGCTGCGAAGGTTATTGAGAACAGTCAACGCGATATAAATATTGCTTTCGTGAATGAGCTGGCCAAGATTTTCAATAAGCTAGATATCGATACTCACTCTGTGTTAGAAGCTGCTGGGACTAAATGGAATTTTCTGCCATTTAAACCGGGCCTTGTGGGCGGACACTGTATTGGGGTAGATCCATATTATCTAGCTCAAAAAGCTCAAGAGGCAGGTTATCATCCTGAGATTATTTTAAGCGGTCGTCGATTGAATGATGATATGGGTAAGTATGTGGCAGGTGAAGTAGTGAAACTAATGATGAAGCGTTCTTTACCTGTTCTAGGTTCGAATGTCCTTATGCTCGGAATTACATTTAAAGAGAATTGTCCAGACATCCGAAATACCCGTGCGATAGATGTTTATGAAGAACTTCAGTCATATAACGTTAATGTAGACGTATATGATCCATGGGCGGATTCAAATGAGGTTAGAGCTGAGTTTGGTTTTGATCTAATAGAAAGCTCAAACAAAAAATATCACGCAGTTATTTTGACAGTTGCTCACAAAGAATTCTTAAATCAGGAATTGAGATCACATTTGGTTGAGGGTGGAATTCTTTATGACGTAAAAGGAATTTTGGATACAAAATCTATAGATGCACGCTTATAATGGATAAAAAAATCAATTTATTAATAACCGGAGGAGCCGGATTCATTGGATCTAACCTGGTCGAACATTTTTTGGAAGACGAACGTGTAGGTTTAGTTAGAGTACTGGACAATCTTAGTAACGGGTATATTGAAAACATCCAGGAGTTTTTCGATCATCCTCGTTTTGAATTTATCGAGGGGGATATACGAGATTATGAAACATGTTTAAAGGCGTGTAAAGGAATTGACAAAATATCTCATCAGGCCGCTCTAGGTTCTGTTCCCCGCAGTATAGAAAATCCAATGCAGAGTACTGAGGTGAATATTTTAGGCACGGTGAACTTGATGTATGCTGCAGTACAGCAAAAAGTTGAAAGAATTATTCTTGCCTTTAGTTCTAGCACTTATGGCGATCATCCAGACCTCCCGAAAGTAGAAGAAAATATCGGAAATCCATTGAGTCCATATGCAGTTACCAAAGCAGCGATCGAGCAGTTTGCTGATGTCTTTGGAAAAACTTACGGATTAAAATGGGTAGGTCTGCGTTACTTCAATGTTTTTGGACCGAAGCAAAATCCAGACAACCCATATGCTGCTGTGATTCCAATTTTTTTCAAGGCGGCGCTAAATGAGCAAACCCTATTCATCAATGGCGATGGCCATACATCTAGAGATTTTACCTTTGTAGACAACGCCGTTCACATGAATGATTTGTCACTTTTCAGTGATAAATCGGAAGCAATGAACCGAGTTTATAATTGCGCTTGTTCAGAACAAACAAGCTTAAATGACATGGTTCGACTACTTTCAGACATTTTAAGAAAGGAATTGAAAGTAGAGTATAGAGAAGAGAGGCAAGGAGACGTAAAACATAGCTTGGCTGACATAACAAAAGCCACGAATTTTTTAGGTTATCGTCCAGTTGTTCAATTTAATGAAGGTTTAAAAGAAGCATTTAAATATTATGAGCAAAACATTTGATTTTTGGAATAATAAATCCATCCTAATAACAGGAGGTACAGGATCTTTAGGAAAAAAACTAACGAGTCACATATTGTTAAATTTTCCTTCGGTCAGAAGAATAATAATTTATAGTAGAGATGAGCAAAAACAGTTTGTCATGGCTCAGGAGTATCCTGCTGCGCAGTTTCCTCAGATAAGATATTTAATTGGAGACGTACGGGATTATAAACGTCTTGAAAGGGCGATGAATGGTGTAGATTACGTCATTCATGCGGCTGCCATGAAACATGTTCACATTGCCGAGTATAACCCTGATGAATGTGTTAAGACTAATGTTCATGGCGCACAGAACGTTATTGACGCATGTATAAAAACAAATGTTAGTCGTGTAGTAGCATTATCAACTGATAAAGCTTGTGCACCTATTAATCTTTATGGGGCGACCAAGCTAGCCTCGGATAAACTTTTTGTTGCAGCGAATAACTACAAAGGCGCCAAAGATATTCGCTTTAGCGTAGTTAGATATGGTAATGTAATGGGTTCTAATGGGTCAGTAATACCGTTCTTCATTAACAAGAAGAGAGAAGGGGTACTTCCTATTACTAGTGAGAAAATGACTCGCTTCAACATTAGTCTTCAGGGTGGTGTTGATATGGTGATGCATGCTTTGGAGCACGCTTGGGGCAGTGAGCTATTCGTTCCTAAAATCCCAAGTTATAAGATTCTTGATGTGGCAGAAGCAATTGGGCCTGAGTGCGAAAAGCCTGTAGTAGGTATCAGACCTGGTGAAAAGATTCACGAGGAGATGATTACCCCGTCAGATTCATATAACACTTATGATTTAGGTAAATATTACACGATTCTTCCAACGGTTACGCCATGGAATTTAGAGGAATTCAAAAATGCTCATAATGCGAAGCAAGTGCCGGAAGGCTTTAGCTACAATTCTGGTGACAATGAGGAGTGGGAAACTGTAGAGTCATTGAGAGAGCTAATTTCAGAACACGTAGATTCAACATTTAAGGTATAATGAACCCAATTCCTTACGGTAAGCAAAATATTACTCAAGCAGATATTGATGCTGTTGTAGAAGTTCTCAAAGCAGATTATTTGACTCAAGGTCCAAAAATTAAGGAGTTTGAGGATGCTTTTGCTTCATACGTAGATGCTAAATATGCCATAGCAGTATCAAATGGCACAGCAGCTTTACATCTTTGTGCCTTAGCACTAAATGTTAGTGAGGATATAAAAGTAATTACTACCCCTATTACCTTTGCTGCAAGTGCGAATTGTGTGAGATATTGTGGTGGTGAAGTGGTATTTGGGGATATTGATCCAGAAACATATCTGTTAGATATAAATTCAGTTCGTGAACTCCTAGAAGCATCACCGAAAGGAACGTACAGTGGTATCATTCCTGTTGACTTTGCGGGACGTGCAGTTGACCTAGAGGCTTATAGAAAACTCTCAAATGAATATGGGCTTTGGATTATAGAGGATGCTTGTCATGCACCAGGAGGATCTTTTCTAAAGACTAACGGTCAAGAATCCAAATGTGGCTCAGGCGAATTTGCAGACCTAGCGATTTTCTCATTCCACCCTGTTAAACATATTGCTTCTGGTGAGGGAGGCATGATTACTACAAATGATGAATCACTATATAACAGGTTACTCGCATTACGGACTCACGGTATCGTAAAGGATGATAATTTATATACCAATAGTGTTGATTTTGCTTCGGGAATCCAAAAAGCAGAATCCTACCCACTATGGTATATGGAAATGCAAGAGTTAGGTTATAATTATCGTCTAACAGACTTTCAAGCTGCTTTAGGTTTAAGCCAACTACAAAGAGCAGAAGAAGGTATAAATCGTAGAAGGGAAATTGCAAGAACCTATGAGAAAGCTTTCAAGGGCAAAGACTTTATTAAAGGGCAATCAGGAGTAGTCGAAGGGCATGCTTATCATCTTTATGTCATTGAAGTTGACGACAGATTAGGTTTGTACAATTATTTAAGGGATAACAACATCTACGCTCAGATTCATTATATCCCATGTCACCTTATGCCGTATTATAGGGGTCAAGGATGGAATGAAGGCGATCGATTGAATGCAGAGAACTACTACAGACACTGTATAAGTCTTCCAATGTATCCTACGCTTTCAGATGAAGAACAAGTTCATGTGATTAATCAGATTTCTTCCTATTATGCTGGATAAGATCTCAATAGGCACTGTGCAGTTTGGCTTAGAATACGGTATAAATAATACTAAAGGTCAAACAACAAGGGACGAAGTCTCAAAGATTCTTAAAAGATGTAAAGAAGTAGGTATAAAACACATTGATACTGCTGCGGCATATGGAAGTGCAGAAAATGTATTAGGTGAGGTAATTCAATCTGAAGGGCTATCTAATTCATTTCAAATAACAACAAAGTATAAAGGTGATGGGAATAATAACTTGTCTCTCTCCACGCGAGAATCCCTTCACAGATTGAAAGTATACAATCTCCACTGTCAAATGTTTCATTCCTACCAAGATTTTAAAAATGCAGAGGACTTCATTAAACCCGATAATGTTGATAAAATAGGAGTGTCAGTTTATACAAATGAAGAGCTTCTCGATGCTATTAAGGACCCTAAAATTATTGTTGTTCAATGTCCTTTTAATCTATTAGATAACCATTCAGTTCGCGGAGAGTCTTTAGAAAAGGCAAAAGAGATGGGTGTTGAGGTTCAAGTTAGATCAGTATTTCTTCAAGGACTTTTTTTCAAGGATAGAAACAATCTTCCTTTAGAGTTAATTAGCTTAAAAGATCCTCTCGAGAAATTAGACCAGATTTGTTTTGAGAACGAAATTTCGATGTCAGAATTGGCTCTAGGATATTGCTTATCTAAAGACTATATAGATAAGGTGGTCATTGGAGTTGATTCTATTGAGCAGTTGAATATGAACATCGAGGCAATTACATCGCCTCTTCCTAAATTTATTCTAGAAGAGATTGATAAAATCACGGTGATCAACCAAAAGCTACTTAACCCAACTTACTGGTAAATGAAAGTTTTATTAATAACTCAAGCCCGAATAGGGTCAACGCGTCTTCCGGGTAAAGTTTTGCTTCCTATCGGAGAAGAAACTCTTCTTTCTGTTCATCTTAAAAGACTAAGAGACTGTATTACAATAAATCAAATAGTTGTTGCTACAACTTTTGAAGAAGGGGTAGAAAGTCTTATTGATATTTGTAGAGAAGCTAACGTTGATTTTTATCAAGGAAGTTTGGAGGATGTTTTGGATAGATTTTACCAAGCATCTATTGAATATCAACCTGATTGGGTTGTTCGTGTAACCTCTGATTGCCCTCTACTTGACCCTGAGGTGGTAGATCATGTTGTTATGACGGCAATAGAAAGCGACGTTGATTATTGTGCTAATATTATTACTGAGGACTTTCCTGATGGTCAAGATGTCGAAGTATTTAAGTTCTCTGCTTTAGAACGAGCATGGAATGAGGCTACCCTTAAGTCTGATAGAGAGCATGTAACTCCGTATATCCGTAACAATTCTGATTTAAAGGGAGGTGAATTATTTACGGCGTTTGATGTTAAGTGTCATTCAAACTTCAACTCTATTAGAATGACAGTAGATGAAAAAGCGGACTTAATTGTAATCCGAAGACTTATAGATGAGCTAGGTATTTGCTCGACCTGGGAAGAATATGCGGAATACATTATGACTCACTCCGATTCAATTGGGAATACTAATATTATCCGCAACGAAGGATATTTAAAGTCATTAACAAAAGACACAAAATGAAAAAGGGTCAATCTCTTTATAGGAAAGCAAAAAGCATAATTCCTGGCGGAACAATGTTGCTCTCCAAAAGACCAGAAATGCATTTGCCGGAACAATGGCCTTCATATTTTGACACGGCTAAAGGTATAACCGTGAAAGATTTGGATGGCAATGAATATACAGATATGTATATAATGGGTATCGGAACTAATACCCTCGGATATGGAAACTTGCATGTAGATGAGGCAGTAAGTAGTGTAGTTAGAAAAGGTAACATGTCTACCTTTAACTGTCCCGAAGAAGTTGAACTCGCGGAAAAGCTGATTGAATTACATCCTTGGGGAGATATGGTTCGCTTTGCTCGCTCTGGAGGGGAAGCTAATTCAATTGCAATTAGAATTGCGAGAGCAGCCTCGGGAAGAGATAAAGTCGCAATTTGCGGTTACCATGGGTGGCATGATTGGTACATTTCTACCAACCTTGGTGATAATGCTGGATTGGATGGGCACCTCCTCCCTGGCTTAGAGCCGGCCGGAGTGCCGAGGTCCTTGAAAGGGACAACAATTCCTTTTACTTATAACGATTTAGAAGAAATTACGCAGATTGTTAAGTTGAATCCTGACCTAGGAGTAATAAAAATGGAGGTTACCAGAAATATGGGTCCTAAAGATGGTTACCTAGAAGGAATTCGTAAACTATGTGACGAGAATAATATCGTTCTGATCTTTGATGAGTGTACATCTGGCTTTAGAGAAACTTATGGTGGGATACATTTAAAATATCGTGTAGAACCAGATATGTGTATGTTCGGTAAGGCATTAGGAAATGGTTATGCAATCACTGCTGTTCTTGGAAAAAGAGAGATTATGGAGGCTGCTCAAAAAACATTTATCAGTAGCACTTTTTGGACAGAGAGAATAGGACCGGCCGCTGCAGTTGCCACACTAGAGGAAATGAAGAGAATTAAATCTTGGGAAATCATTACCGCTCAAGGGGAAAAAATTCAAGAAGGCTGGAAGAAGCTCGCCATAGAAAATGACTTAGAACTAAAATGTGCGGGTATACCTGCATTGTCTACATATTCTATTGAATCTGAGAATTGGTTGAAGTGCAAGACGTTTATTACTCAGGAGATGCTCAAAAAAGGTTGTCTCGCTGGTAGCAGCGTATATGTTTGTATCGGCCATACAGATTCAGTAATTGAAAATTACTTGAATGAATTAAATCCAATCTTCAAGACAATCAGTGATTTTGAAAAATCACATAGAGACATTTCTGAATTGCTAGAAGGACCAATAAGTCATGGAGGTTTTAAGCGATTAAACTAATGAAATTCTACAAGGCTTTAAAAAAGGCGAACACTGTCTTAAGCCCATTCGGTATGAGGATAGATTCAAAATAAATGGACTTATGTAATGAGCGACTCAAACGAAAATATCGTACAATCAAATCATGAAGAGAAAACTACTTATTCGTGTCGATGCTAATAATACGATAGGTTACGGCCACTATTTCCGTTGTTTGGCCATTGCGTTGGTGATTTCAGATTCATGGGATATTACGTTTGCAGTATCCGAACCGACTAGATTTTTAGTAGACAATATTAAATTATATAAATTCAAATATATCCTGGTCGGGAAATACGATTATACAGATCCAGATTCCAAAGGATATGCGGACGAAATCCAATTTGATTTGGAACCATTTTTGGAAGATGATTTTCACAGTGTACTGGTAGATGGTTACTTTTTTGGTCCGAAGTATTTTGAAAAGTTGGCGAGTTATTCTGTTCGGGTAATTGTTATAAGTGATTCTGTAAATGTGCCCATTAAGGCGCACATTCTGATCAATTCCAGTCCTCAAATTACTTCGGAAGCGTATGCTGAGTTTGATGTGGAAACATTAGCATTGGGTCCCGCTTATTCCATGTTACGCCCAGAATTTTATACTAAGCGATTCCGACAGAGACAAAAATTAGACTCCAAGAAATTGCTAATTTCATTTGGAGGTGCTGACCATTTTGGTCTGACAGAGAGAATAGTTGAGATGTGCATAAAGAGTGGCCGTTTTGAGGAGATTAATTTAATTTTGAAAATTGGTGAAATCTCAGATTATCTGGAAGAGATATTACGTGTCAATGCACATGTTATTCCTCATGGCAACCTGTCGGCCAATGAAGTAATTAACATAATGAACAATTGTAATATGGCAATTCTACCATCAAGTGGAATACTCTATGAGTCGATGGCTTGCGAATTGCCAACAATAATTTGTTGGTACGCACTTAATCAGAAACCGCTACATGACTATTTAGTGAACGAGCATGATGTCCCAACATTGGGTTTTGTGAAGAACGGTACTTCCATGGAAGAACTTCTTTCGTGTATTGAATCAATTTCAGAATATAACCCAAAGGTATATGGAGAGATGAAGCATGAAATGCAGCAAGCTCCTCAGCGCTATGCACAATTATTTGCTTAATATCGAAGGAAGAGTATGGAAAACGAAGTATTGAAAAGAGGAAGAATACAACTTACCAGTTTTACAAAACTAGATCAGTCTTCGCTTTTAGAGGTTCTCAGTTGGCGAAACCATGAAGCTATTCGAAAGCAGATGAATACAACTGAGATTATTTCCGATCAGAATCATTTTACTTTTTGTGAGAGTCTAAAGGGTAAAGAGGATGTGATTTACTGGTTGGTAGAGCGAAAAGGAAGACGATGTGGTGTTGTTAACCTCCGTAGCATGAGCGACAGATTTACCGAGGCAGAATGGGGTTATTATGCTGCACCTGCTTTTTTGGGTACTGGAATTGGGCTGGAAATGGCCTTCGAATGTATCCAGATGTTTTTTGAAGAAATGGGCGTCAAACGCCTTCACGGATATATTAAAGAAACCAATCAAGAGAATCTACGAATGCAGAAGTCCATTGGTTTTAAAACCAATGGAACAACTAAAAGGGGCGATGTCACTATTGTAAATACCGTAATCACGGAAAAGTTACCAGAAGAAGATTTTAAATTTTTTCAAAAGCGACTATTATATGGAAGATAAAGTAAAAGCGATTTTGTCTGAAATTATTTCAAACAAAACAGGGAGTGCACCTATAGAAGACATTGCGGGTAGTTCAAGACTAAGAGAGGATTTAGGATTGGATTCCTTTAACCTAGCTGAGCTTACAGTGCATATCGAAGAAGAGTTCGATGTTGATATCTTCGAAGATGGAATTGTAAATACGGTGGAGGAGATTTATCTCAAGTTAGGTTAGTATGACAAAGTCAAGGCTGTTGTTTTACGATCTTGTTCAAAAAGAGACTATATATGAGGATGAGATAATCGTCTTAATGAAAAAATCAACACATTACTATCCGGTGTATAGGTACAAGTCAGTTAAGGATTATTTGATTAACCTCTTACTTTCGCTGTATCATGATATGCCGATCACACTGGTGGATGCAGATTTCTCAGACACGGAGATAAAGGATTTGGGGTTAGAAAAACAATTGGATGTTCCTCATCCGCTGAATAAGAAAGGTAATGGCGAGACAGCAGATTGGGTGGATCAATTGAAACAATCCCGTTCTAATATATTATTGTTTACTTCGGGAACAACAGGCTTACCTAAGCAAGTTTGCCATACCATTGATTCCCTCACACGTATGGTACGTAAAGGGAATCGTTATAATTCGAATCGATGGGCTTTGGCCTATAATCCAACACATATGGCTGGGATTCAGGTATTGTTCCAAGCACTGTACAATAAAAATTTCATTGTAAATGTGTTCGGCGCACCAATTACAGAAGCCGCAGAAGCCATAGATAAAGAGCAAGTAACTAATATTTCGGCGACACCTACTTTCTACAGGATGCTTCTCGGCGCCGATTTAGTATTGGATAAAGTGAAGAGAGCCACGTTAGGAGGAGAGAGTTCAAATGATGATCTTCACTGTAAGATTGAGGCTATGTTTCCTAATGCGAAACTGAATAATATTTATGCTTCTACTGAACTTGGTTCTTTGTTTGTATCGAGCGGAGAGGCATTCCACATTGCAAGTCATCTTGAAGGAAAAATCAAGATAGAGGATGACGGAGAACTATTGGTACACAGTTCATTACTTCCCGGGAAAACTCAGATATCCGATTGGTATGCGACAGGAGATTTGGTAAAGATCATTTCAACCGAACCTCTTGAGTTTATAATCCAGAGCCGTAAAACAGAAATGATCAATACCGGAGGCTATAAAGTAAATCCAAATGAAGTAGAGTCAGTCTTGAGACAATATGACTCAGTGATAAACTGCCGGGTTTATGGAAAACCCAATTCCGTATTGGGCCATATTGTAATTGCTGAGGTTCAACTTGAACAAGGGAAGGAATTCGATAAGAGGTCACTCCAACTTTATTTGGCATCCCACTTGCAAGAATATAAAGTGCCAAGAATGCTAAAGGCTGTTGATGCAATAGATGTGACTAGAACTGGTAAAATTACACGTAAACCATGAATATATTCGTAACGGGAATTTCAAAGGGACTCGGATTAGAAACAGCACGTATTGCCTTGTTAAGAGGAATGACGGTCTACGGAGTGAGTAGATCTATGACCACTGAATTGGAGCAATTAATGGCCGAGTTTCCCGTCACTTTGAAATGGATGGCTCTAGACTTGGCGAAGGATGATCTCGATGTTCGAAAAGTATTGTTTAAGTCTGATTTTATTTCAAATAGCGTTCCTTTGCATGGTTTTGTCAATAATGCAGCTATTGCTTATGATGATATTGTGACGAACCTTAACCAGGATCGCTTAACTCAAATGTTCAAGGTAAATGTTTTTATGCCGATGATGATCACCAAGTACGCTATTCGGAACATGATATTTAACCGCATCAAAGGAAGCATTGTACATCTTTCGTCAATCAGCGTACACACTGGTTACAAAGGATTGGCGATGTACGCTGGATCGAAAGGGGCTTTGGAAGGTTTTTCTAAGAATACGGCACGTGAATGGGGAGAACAAGGCGTTCGATCAAACTGTCTGGTTGCTGGATTTATGGAGACCAATATGAGCAGCACGTTGTCAACGGATCAAAAGAACAGGATTTACAATCGAACCTCCATGAAGAAGCCGACTACTTTACAAAGTGTTGCGGAAACGATTTTGTTCTTGTTAGGTGATGGCGCTGAATCCATTACCGGCCAGAATATTCATGTAGACTCCGGCACTATTTAAAGAGTAGTGTTTTGAAAACCCAATTTTGAAAAATATGAAAATAGGAAAGCATCAAATAGGTGAAAATTTCCCATTATTTATCATCGCAGAATTGTCTGCCAACCACAATGGAAGTATTGAAACGGCCATAGAAACAATCCGTGCTGCTAAACGTGCTGGAGCTGACGCAATCAAGCTTCAAACATATACCGCAGATACAATGACTATTGACTGCGATAAAGATGACTTTATTATTAAAGGAACTATCTGGGAAGGGCAAAATTTATATAAGCTGTATCAGCAGGCTTATACACCATGGGAGTGGCATAAAGAGCTTTTTCGCGTGGCGAAAGAGGAAGGTTTAGAGTGTTTTTCATCACCATTTGATAAGTCAGCTGTAGATTTTCTTGAGGAATTAGAGGTGCCGGCATACAAAATCGCGAGTTTTGAAATCACGGATATTCCACTCATCGAATATGTTGCGTCAAAAGGTAAACCAGTAATTCTATCCACTGGTATTGCTACATTAGAGGATATTGAGTTAGCATTAGATGCTTGTCATCGCATGGGCAATCAGAACATAGGTTTGCTAAAATGTACTTCGAGTTATCCTGCTCCTGTAGAAGAAGCAAATATGGCCATGATTCCTGATTTCAAAGAGAGATTCAATGTAATACCGGGCCTATCTGATCATACCTTAGGAAGTACAGTTCCAATTGTTGCTACGACCCTGGGAGCAAGAATTGTTGAAAAGCACTTTATTCTAGACAGATCAATTGGCGGTCCGGACGCTTCGTTTTCCATGAATGAAGAGGAGTTTACTGAGATGGTAAAAGCAGTAAGAGAGGCAGAAAAAGCAGTTGGCCAAGTTACTAACAAGCCAACTGAAAAACAGATAAAGGGTAGAGCGTTTAGTCGCTCACTTTATGTCGTTAAAGACATTAAAAAAGGCGATGTTATCACTGAAGAGAATGTAAAAAGTATTAGACCAGGGTTTGGATTGCATCCTAAATACCTTAAAGATGTGATTGGGCTAAAAAGTAAATTTGATTTAGAAAAAGGAACTAAGTTTAGTCTGAGTTATGTTTGACCATCCCCTGTATCATAAAAGTAACATAGAGTATCAATTAAATTACTCAAAATTAATTAACCAAGAAATTGAGGAAATAAACGTTAATCAAGAAAATTTTGAATTTATATCAACTTCGGATGGCAACTACTATGGCTTGCCATCTATATTGTATTTGAAATGTGAGTTAGCAAAAAGTGATAGGTCAAATATTATTGAAATTATTCGTCCTCATATTAATAAGCCACGATTTAATCTAAGTCTTAGAGGGATTCAAGATGAAGAATTAGTAGCCAAATTAATTATTGAACTTGGTTTACAATCATCTCTATTATTAATTAGATCAATAAGGCTGAATCAACCGTTGGCTCTCCTTAGGTCGTCCTTTAGGAAGAGCTATAAATCGCTCATAAATCAGCAAAAAAAGAATATCTCAAGTAAAGTTTTATATGCGGAGTCTTTTAATTCCTCAGATTGGGAAGGGTTTAGGAGACTGCATATTGAAAGCGCTAAACGTGAGACTAGATCGCGTGAAACCTGGGATATACAGGCATCAAATATTATTTCAGGTAATGCCTACGCTATTGTACTACTTAGAGGATCAGAAATTATCGCAGGGGGGTATTTCCTTCTATCGGATAAATCTGTGTATTATGGAGTTGCAGCAAGTGCAAGAGATAACATGGGTGCACTCGTAGGTTCGCATTTAATGATTTTTAATGCGATAGAATTTGCTCAGCATCTAAACAAAGCATTTTTTATAATAAGCGAGGATGATATTTCTTACCTAGATGAAAAGGTCCGAAATATTATGAAGTATAAATATGGATTTGGCGGTGAAACAGAGATAATGTATAATATTTCTAATCGATAGGTAATTTTAATTATGAAACATTTTTATTATCGACAATATGCTGCGACTGCTAGTCATTTAATTCGTATTAAATGAAAAAGTACTCAAAAGCATCAGTTGTCTCGGTTTTTGCTGTTCTACTCCCGATTGTAGTTCAATTAGGGATAATGAATAATTTTCCAAAAACCGATGTGAATGAGTATTTCAAGTGGATGCTTTTGGCACAGAGTTTTTTTGTCGCTTTACCTACTATTCTTTGGACTAATAGTGTTGGAATGAGTGATATTAGTAGTCGAAAGTCGTTGTTTTCAGTCATTGTAGGAGTTTATTTAATTTTACTTATTTTTTCTGCGTTCTTTTATGAAAGTTTTGTAAGATATATAGTGTTATTGACAATCCTAAAAGGTTTGTATATATTTTTGGGATCATATGAATCCCTAACCGCAGGTCCCGATTCGGTATTGAATACTGAAATCCAACTAATGCTGCTACCCATAACATTTATATTCTGTGACACACTTTTTGTTTTTGTTTCGTTGAATTTGATTATTCTTATATTTTTAGCGATTTTAAAGATATTTAGGTTAAGAGAATCGTTTGGATTGTGGGATAAATCGATTTTTGAAAATGCTATAAAATTTACCCCCGAAATGGGTGTAAGGTATCTATTTAATGCCGTAGAAAAATTTATATTCGTGGGCATTTCTGATTTTCCATTTGCCAAATACAGCCTTGTTATGAAAGGCTTGAAGCCGCTCTCATCATTGGCTGGTAGCAGTAATTATTGGTTGATGAATTTCGCTGCGAGCTCTGTTCCAAATAGAAAACAAGAGCTAGAAAAAACATCGACATATTTGGTTTTTTCAATAACATTTTTGACACTTTTTATATTTTTATCTGTTAAATTCATTGACTTCAGTTTTTTGTCTATTGGATATTTTAGAGCTGTATTAGAAGTTAAGAATATTATTGCCTTGGCTTGTCTCGGTCTTTTGCCAAGCGCGATTTTTAGTATTTATCTCAAGTTCTTACAGGCTAACAGAGATTGGGGTTTACGTATTAAGTTGTTTTTAGTACAAGGCGTAGTATACTTAAGTGGACTATATATCTTAGATACAATGCAAGTAGGAGATCCACTAGCATTTGTATTGGTTTGGCAGATGGTTGTTAGTATTGGCCTGTTTTTTTATGTCATACACTCATTGCGGAAGTGGTGGTTTTCGACCGCCTTAATATCCTTGTGTGTGCTTTATTTTTATCTTTTTATATGGAGTTAGAAATTGTAGAGGTAGAACCCTCGGTAGAAGTATTTGAGATATTTAGGAATGTCTTTAAAGGTGCCTTCGCAATGGATTATTCCATCGAAAGATTTCGTTGGACGTATCTATCAAAATATTCGCAGGGATCGAAAATCCTATTAATTCGTTCTGGTTCACGGGTTTTAGGAGTCAGGGGATTATGGAAATTGAGAGGGTTAAATTCCTATCAATTAATTGATACCTGTGTTTTACCAGAAGCACGAGGTCAAGGATTATTCGCTCATAGTAATATCTACATATCCAGCAATTATAGCGTTTATAATTTACCCAACAGGATGAGTAGGCCTGGTTACCTGAGAGACGGCTGGGTGATCGCAAGTCGAATAGGAATAGTTCCTTTACCTATTAAACACATATTACCACAATTTTATGAATATGATTATTTAGTTTGGCGGTTTGTGCAATGTCCAGATAGACAGTATTTTATTAAAAAACATGGTAGCTGTTACTCTATTTTAGCGATTAAAAGAGGTTTAATACCAGTGCTTATAGCGAGAACAAAACACAATTTAAATCTTCCATATTATTATGGCCCTGTGCTATTAGGTTATAGTACGGGGAAACGTAAATATTTAAAAACAACCGGGATGATTCTTTGTAATGACAATGAGATTGAGAAATATCATCCCATATATTTTGACATGATATGATAGAGTTTGAGGAATACAATAGGCTAACAAGTCAAAGAGAAACATCAATTATAAGACGGCTAGACACTGTACTGACAGGCTATGTTGAGAATGTCCTTCTTATTTTAGGCATTGGTAAAACAAAGTTGCAGGTATTTGACAAACCGATAATTCTAAATATTGGAAGTGGCTATACAGAATTCAATGATACTGTCCAATGTGACCTATTACCTTCGATATCGAAATTAGCCTTAGGTAAGGCTAAGTATCCAGATCAAGTTATGAATTTATATAAATTTCAAAAATCGTTTGTTGGATCAGCTAAAGGTATCTACTTGAGTCACGTCCTAGAACATATTGACACACGCAAGACTTTGGATGTTTTAAAAACATGTTATTCTTATTTGAACGAAGGTGGAGCAATTAGAATACTGGTTCCAAACTACAAGGTGTATGTTAACAACGATTTTGAAGAGAATTCACCCCAAGGATTTAAGAGTGCAACACTGTCTTTAAATCGATTGTTTAATCATTGGGGGCATTTATTCATGTTTGATACGATAATACTACATGGGTTACTCCAAGAAGCTGGATTCGCTGAGGTTCAATCGGTAGCATGGGGTGAAGGACTAATGGGCGAGCTAGATTTAGAATCAAGAAAATTTGAAAGCTTATGTCTAGTTGCAGTAAAAGAATAGGCGTTGTTATTCCAGTCTATAATAAGTTTAATTTTGTTGAACGGACGATTCAATCGGCTTTAAATCAAAAGGAATCATTTCATAGAATTATCGTTGTTGATGACGGAAGTACTGATGGCTCATTGGATCTAATAAAAAAATATGAGGGTAGTGTTGAGATAATAACTCAGAAAAACGGAGGAGTTAGTAACGCTCGAAATCGAGGCTTAGACGAAATTCGAAATTCGGTTGACTATGTATTGTTCTTAGATGCTGATGATGAGTTAACGAGCAATTACGTATTTAACATCTCCAATTGTAGTTTTGATTCCCGATTGATCGCGACTTATAGGATAAGATCTAGTGGAGAATTAGTATACCGGGGAAATAGACATTTTAGTAAAGAAACACTATTTGAAAGTTGGAGTAAGGGTGAAAGTCCAATATGGACTGGATGTACTGCGGTTAGAGTTCACGGACTAAAAGCGCGTTTTAATGAGTCTTACTCTCATGGTGAGGACAGACAATTTTTTTTGAATTGCTTGCAATCTAATGATGAGATTACGATTATTGATGAGATAGGAGCGATATATCACAAGTCCCCTGGCTCCTTAAGTTCAGAGTACATAAAGCCTAGTCAGGACGCGTTCTTCCATTGCTTAGTTGAAAACGGCAAGTATTTCTATCGTTCGATTTATATTCTGAAAAGAGTTAAAACAGCACTTATCGGCGGTCGTTTTATAAATGCCCTGGTATGGATAACAGGATTCTTTAGAAGATGAATTCTTAATCATGTTTGGAATCCAACTAAAAAGAAAGTTTAATATATCCGCTATTATTCTTGTTAGTATTTTTACTGTATTTCAGCTGTCAGATGCGTTTTATATTTCTAACTTAAATCTGACGCAGATACACGACGTAATCGCGATAATAGTTGTTTTAATCGCGATAAGTAACGTACTTTATGAAAATACTGTTACCTATGAAGTGATTCTTTTTTTGATTTCTGCAGCACTTCTACTAGTCGGTGTGAAAATTGAATTTTTAATGAGTTTTTTAGCTTTCTATTTAGGAAGAAAATTTAGTATAGAATTCCGCGCCATATTTACTGTGTTTATTACTTTTGTGATATTGTATTATTTGCAATTATTAATCGACTTTCCTTACTACGCAGTTGAAAAACAATTTATAGAAAGAATGGTAACATACCAGGAGATCAGGTTAATTTCGTCCAACTTATTTGCCAACTCAAATGGCGCTGGCGCGACATATTCAGCCCTTTTGTTAATGTGGCATACTAGCGAAAATAAACGCGAAAAATCTCGAGGTTTTATTAACATTTTTCCTGTAGTATTTTTATCGTTTTTGATATATATAAGTAGGTCAAATGCAGCTTTGGTATTTTTGGCTGTAATTTTTGGAATAAGGCTAAGAAAATATCGTCCATTATTGTTTAAGTTGGCAGGGGTGATATTAGCTTTACTTGTAGTATACGGTCTAGTTTATACAGGTTTTAGTCTACCTTATAATGTTCTAATACGCTTAGAGCGTTATGCTGCTTTTTTTAGTGACTTACTTTATCACGGTTACATTATATTAGTCCCTCGTATATTTTTCGGTGCTTTATATACAGAGAGTACATTGTTGGATATGTTTTTGAATTATGGCGTTTGGATTCTTCCTTTCTTGATCAGGCTGTTTAAGTATATACCCCTTATTGGGATTTTAATGTTGATGACGAATTCTGTCTTCACCCCTTTTCCGGCTTTCATATTCGGAATAATATATCAAATTAGAGTTAATGAAAATATTTATCAGATTAGACGATTCTCACGAGAGGCAGAATTATGATAACTGGACAAAGGTTCTAAATATTCTGAAGGCTAAAAATATTGTTCCTCTAGTTGCAATAATACCAGATAATTTGGATGAATCTTTGAACTATAGTCATGCAGATTTAGAGTTTTATCAGAGCTGGTTAGATACTTACAGAGATAGTATAGTTCCGGCCTTACATGGTCTGAACCATTCTTACAGAGATGAAAAACACTCGATTTATAAGGGTAGATCTACAGGTGAGTTTGGTGGTTACAGTGAAGAAATTCAGTATGAAATGATGGTGAAGGGATTGTCGTTTATGAGAGATAAATTTCGTATTGATCATGTCGAATGGTTTGTAGCTCCTGGTCATAGCTTTAACTTTAATACAGTTAAGGTTTGTGCTAGGTTAGGTTTTAATATTTCGGATGGTATTTCTACAGTTCCATTCATAAATAGGTCCACAGGTGTGAAGTTCATTCCTCAGGTAATTAATATGCCGAAAAAGGTTTGGTTCAATTGCAATACAGTCTGCTTACATCCTAATACTATGACAGATGATGACTTTCTCTATTTAAATAGTTTAATTACTAGTCGTCATAAGCACTTCGCGAGTTGGACAAGTACCCATAAATATTTCAGAATTTATGGTTTTACATTACTACTTAATTGGTTTTATCTAAATGTGCGGAATACTTTTTAGTTCTTTTAAGGATGAAAATTTCAAGGAAGCGCTAATCTTACAGTCCCATAGAGGACCTGATTATAGCGGCATCGCCTCTGTTGATGGCTTATTGTTTGGTCACAATCTATTGTCTATTATGGGCCATGTAAGCGAAAGCCGGCAGCCGTTTAGCATTGAGGATAAGACGCTTGTTTTCAACGGCGCCATATACAACTACAAGAAGCTTCGAGATAAACTTAAGGGGCTGGGTCATATTTTTAGTACTGATACGGATACAGAATTGTTACTACGATATTACATAGAGTATGGTGTTAACGGTTTTAGTGACTTTGATGGAATGTTCGCTTTTTTGATTTATGATGCTAGTAGGAAGGAATTGGTGATTGCAAGGGATAGATTGGGCCAGAAGCCAATGTATTATTCACATAGTGCTGAAGGTATCCGTATTTCTAGCGAGGTTATGCCATTAGTTTGTTTATCGGGCGATAAATCACTTAATGAGTTGGCAATAACCGATTTTTTAGATTATGGATATTTCTTGGAAGACACTACCCCGTACAATGGTATAAGACAATTCTCAAGGAATACGGTATCCGTTTTTTCTATTGCTCCGGATTCCTGTAGGCATATTTGGTCAGATAATATTTACAAGAGCAATGAAAGTTTCAGTCTGAAAAAATTAAGGAAGTCTATTGCTAATAGATTAGAATCAGACACTGAGGTAGGTGTTTTTTTGAGTGGCGGACGAGATAGTACCGCTTTATTATACGGAATAGATGAAAAAAAACGCATTAGTTTGTGTTTAACAGCTTCTTTTAATATTAATGACGAGTCGGATATAGCTAAAGAAACAGCTGCACGACTTGATATCGATAGTGTAATACACTTAATGAATAACGAGTCTATTTTAGATAGAATAAAATCGATAGAAGATTTTATTGATATACCATATGGTGATCCTAGTTTTCTCCCACTTTGCGACTTGGCAGAGGAGGCTTCTAAGCGTGGTATTCGTGTAATGCTTACAGGTGATGGCGCTGACGAGTTATTATTTGGATATAAGCGATATAAGATCCTCTATATAATGCTTTTTTTAGTTAAAATACCACTTATAGGAAGACTCATATCTACGAAATTATTTCAGTCAGATTTATATAAATGGATTAATACAATGAAACAAGAGAGCTTTTCTACTTCAAGCTCTGCCAAATTTTCGTCGGTAAAGGAGTATTTTTCAAGCGAGATAGATAATTATTTGAAAAATAATATATTGGTGAAATCGGATATAGCAGGAATGAGGTATGGAGTTGAAATACGAAGTCCTTTTTTGACGCCTATATTTTGGGATAAAGACCTCAAGAATATAGCAAGATTCATCAGAACATATACATCGAAATGGCGAATAAGTACCTCTTTAGCATTGAAAGGTGATTTAAGATTTTTAATAGCTAAAAAGAAGGGCTTCACCTTTGATATGAGACAAATTTTGACAGAAATAGATGTAAAAGTCAATGATTGTTTTGAAACTGTTCGTTCTCATGGAATAAAAAACTTGAATGCGAAATATCTTCAAATGCTTCAGGATGATTTTAATTCTGGGGGTAATTATGATTATCGGAGAGTTTATCGTGTTTACGTTTTAGGAGCTTGGTTAAATAGATATACGCGATGAAATGGTACTTCCTTTTTTCTGGAAACAACAAGCGATTAGGTGGCGCAGAATTGTCCATGTCTCATTTAGCTCAATCATTGGATGAAGTGTACTATTCTTTTTTGCGAGCACCAAAAACTTTCACTGGCGCAAAACTCATACCTTTTTCGTTGCTTGTAAAATCCGAATATTACCAATTTTTTGGTTTACGTGCTCTTTTATTCTCTTTTGTAATGCCCCATTGTAATTCCAACAATAGATTTGTTGCAATAAGGGGTGAGGATAATTTCCGCTCTACTAGAAATACCTTAATCTACAGGTGCTTGAAACCCTGGATAAAAGGATGGATATCAAATTCGATTAGCGCGATTGATGTTTGGGATTCGCGAGGTGAAATACGTAAGTCTGATAGTTTTTTGGTTAGAAATTTTGTTGATATTCATGTAGAAGAATTGAAGAGTCAGCCGCTTTATAGGAAGGATAGAATTATAGTTGTTGCAAATGAAAAGGCGGGCAAAGGATTAGAAAAATTGTGCAAATTTCAAGACAAATTACGGGGATTGGGTCTTGATCTAGAAATTGATGTTTTCGGAGTTAGAAACTATTCAGTATTCCCCATAGATTTCAAAGAAGAGAAAAGCAAAATATATCTCAAGGGCTGGCTGGATAATATACATGAGGTCATGATTCATTATGATCTAATGTTGAGTTTATCGGATTCAGAAGGCTTACCACATAGTATGCTTGTGGCAAGACAAATGGGATTACCAATATTTTCGCTAAAAGCGGGAGATATAGGTTGTTTAGTAAAGAATGGTAGTAATGGTTATGTTCGAGAAAATATTCATGAATTGGTTATGGATATTTTCGCGTTTTATAACGATAGAATACTTCTTGATAGCGAGAACGCATGTGATGAATTCTCTAGGGAAGTAATAGTAAAATTTTGGACAAGATTTCAAGTTTGAAACAAGTATAAAAATGAGCAGAATAGTAATTTACGGTTTTGGAATGACACCCTATTTCATTGATCATTTGATGAAGAGTGAAAAGATAGATAAGTCGTATGATTTTTCGGTCATTATTAGGTCGTCTCATCATCTCAATATTCTTCAACAGAACCTTGGTGGGAATGAGTTACTTTGTATTGATCGTGAATTTGAAATGCAGCGAGATAAGGGTCATAGCCTGGACGAATTGACTAATTTCTGTGGTAATATTTACTCAGCAATTGAATCGCAGAAGGTGAATATGAAGCATCGTAAGTCGGAATATCAAACGGAAAAAGCGATATTGACATATAGAATTGTTAAGAAATTTATAGTTGATTCCGAGCCAGAAATAATATTGTTCATTCAGCCGCCGGAAGACATGGAGAGCTGCATTATAGCTGGTATAGCAAGGGAGTTAGAAATTCCTATAGCGGTACCACATCACACTAGGCATTTAGGCTTGAGTTTTTTTACGAATAATGAATTAGAGGTATTACCCGAAGGGTCGTCAAATAGTTCTGTATCGAATTCTGATTTAGCAAGAAATTTTTTGTGTAATTTCAGAGAAGGACTCACTTCACCTTCTTCTATTGCATGGGATCATGCTGTTGGTTTAAACTATTTGGACTACAGAAATAGTCCGCGACTTAGGCGTTTGGTTCAAGGAATTGAAAGATTCTGTCATGAACGTGGTTCCGTAGAATGGAACACAATATTGATAGGTCTAAGGAACAACTGGATGCCTTGGTATAGAGACATTGTTAGGTCGATCAGAATTTCAAGGAATAAGCAAATATATAATTGTAAAACAGTTGAAGATTTACCTGATAAATTTATTTTCTACCCAATTCAGTATACGCCAGAATCATCGATTAACATACCGTCTCCTTACTTTATAGATCAATTAAGAGTCATTGACGCTATTAGGATGGTAATGCCTAGTGATTTTCATCTAGTTGTAAAAGAGCATCCAGTGTGTATTTCTGTAAGGCATGGCAGCTTTATGAAGTCTCTATTACATAAAGCAGGTGTTGTAGTTGCGAATATCGACTTAAGCACGAATTATCTTATCGAACATTCAGAGTTAGTTATATCCGTGACGGGTACTGCCGCGTTCGAAGCATTTCTGAATCGCAAGCCATCTATTGTTATGGGTCAGACATTTTTCGCAGATGCGATTGGAGGTGTTTGCGATTTAGGTGAATTGGAGGCAAGAATTAAGAGTTGCATTGGTTCTGAGATAAATGATGAGGATATAATTAACTTTTTATCCCGGCTATTTTCGATATCAGAACCTTTCCTCGGCCGTACACCTGGTGAAAGGTCTGATTTCATGATGACGGAAGAAAATCTATTAGCGTTTTGGAACGCATTTATTAAATTTAAAAAATCGATAAATGACTAAAGAGAAAAGAACATTTTACCCAATGAAGTTCTGTCAAATAAATTTGGATGGAGTCTCTTTAAAACACATTCAGGTTGGAAATATTAATTATCAGTATGAGCTAAATTCTGTGCCAAATTATTCTGACTCTAGGATAATAGTGAATATTTCAGGCGAGGTAATTCGAAAAGATTTTGAGCCATTGTTTAGCGGTGATGAAACGGGCTATATTGAGCATCAAAATCAATTTTTTTATAGAAATTGTAATACTGTAGTAAACACAGAAGGTCATGAGTTGTTTTATAGAGGGAAATTTTTCAACTCCTTTTTGCAAATTAATTGGAAAAAACATAACGATATAGTTACCATTAATATAAATGTAACTAATGCATACTTAGCAGAAAGTAGAAGTAGGCTTTCGCGCAGCTCTAAATTTGATGCATTAATAAATCATTTAATCATGCATTTTTCGGTTACTCTTGGATACATACCATTTCATGCTGGTGCAGTTAATGTGGGAGAATCGAGCTCTACGTTATTAATGGGATTACCCAACACTGGTAAAACTACAACGGCCTTAAAGATTTCTGAAGATCGAGGCACTGCATTCATCGCGGAAGATATTGTTTTTGTCGATAAGAAAGACTTATTAGTTTATTCCTGTCCTTTTACCATGAATCCTAAATCACCAGAAAGATTTACTGCACACAGTTATATAGGTCATAGCTTGGAATCTATCATAATTTTAAATAGATCGGATGATAAGCCGTATGTGAAGGATTTGGGAATTGAAACATTACAACGGATGGTGACGAATATGAATTATTTTGAGTTCACTTGGATGCACGACGTACAAATACGTCATCTATTTTTTCAGGGTGATACCTCTCTATCAAATGTAACTTTAGCATATTTAGAAGGTCAGAAGGAAATATGTGAGCGGGTTAGTGGTATTGAATTAGGAGGTAATACCCCCTCGGCATGGAATGAATTATTAAAAAATAAAATTTAGTGCTTGCGATCAACATTAGTATGTTTGAAATAATTTAATAGCTATTATAATTGTTATTTTATTCTATTGACTTTGCAGTCTTTCTGCCAATAGTATTTGTGCTTTACTGGTTTGTAGCGAAACACAACCTAAGGCTTCAGAATGCACTTATTGTAGGCGCAAGCTATGTCTTTTATAGCTGGTGGGACTGGAGGTTTTTAAGCCTTATTATCTTTAGCACTCTTGTAGATTATAGTATAGGTAGACGACTGAAAAATGAGGAGAAGCAGTCTACTAGAAAGGCACTACTGTGGACCAGCATCATTGTAAATCTGGGCTTTTTAGGTTTCTTTAAGTACTACAATTTCTTTCTAGACAATTTTATTGCTGCGTACTCTTTCTTTGGTCAAGAGATACAACCCAATACGCTGAATATCATATTACCTGTAGGCATTAGTTTCTACACGTTCCAGACACTCAGCTATACCATTGATGTGTATAAGAAGAAGCTAGATCCTGCAGAAGACTTTGTTGCTTTCTCTGCATATGTGTGTTTCTTCCCGCAATTAGTAGCAGGTCCAATTGAACGAGCTACAAATCTCTTACCCCAATTTTACAAGAAGAGAAACTTTGAGTATCACAAAGCTGTAGATGGTATGCGTCAGATTCTATGGGGTCTGTTTAAGAAGGTTGTTATTGCGGACAACTGCGCGGAGTACGCCAACCTTATCTTCAACAATTATCAAGACTACAATGGTAGCACACTATTACTTGGTGCTATTTTCTTTACATTCCAAATCTATGGAGACTTCTCAGGGTATTCTGACATTGCTATTGGAACATCAAGACTATTTGGTTTTGAACTAAAACAGAACTTTGCAACACCCTACTTCTCAAGAGATATTGCAGAGTTCTGGAGAAGGTGGCACATCTCATTAAGCACATGGTTCAGGGATTATTTATACATACCCCTAGGAGGGAGTAGAGGAGGTACCTGGATGAAAGTAAGAAACACCTTTATCATCTTCCTGGTGAGTGGGTTCTGGCACGGAGCTAACTGGACGTTTATAGCCTGGGGAGGACTAAATGCATTATACTTCTTACCACTACTCTTATTGAAACGCAACAGGACAAACCTAGGCTTAGTTGCTGAAGGAAGAATCCTGCCAAGCTTAAGGGAGTTATTTCAAATGGGAACAACATTCCTGTTAACAGTTTTAGCTTGGGTATTTTTCAGGGCAGAGAGTATATCAATGGCCGTAGGATTCCTAAAAGGAATTTTCAGTCCAAAGTTGTTTCAAATGCCTTTGTTCAAGGGTCGAAACGAAGCAGTATATGCTCTTTCCTTCCTTCTCTTGCTAACATTAATAGAATGGATTAATAAGGCTTATCCTCATTCTTTAAAGCGTCTCCCGAAAGACAAAACTTTAAGGTATCTTATATATTTTGCTTTGATTGGATTTATAATTGTCGCTTCGGGATCAAAACAAGGATTTATATATTTTCAATTTTAAACTATGAAGAATTTTATATTTGGGATATTTCAATTCTTGTTTTTTGCTTTTTTACTTGCTGAAGTAATTATAAGACTTAGTTCAGCTACACCTGAGTATCCTGAGAGGACCATTGTCAATGGGGTGCAAAAATATGTGCCAGGTCAGAGTGGTTATTATAGTTCTGAATCTACAGAAAAATGGCTTATAAACAAGTATGGATGGCCTGGAATAGTTGATATCGATCATGATACAATAATTTCCATTATTGGGGACTCTTTTATAGAAAATTTAATGAATCCTCAAGAATGTAATCAAGCTAGTTATCTTCATAAAATAGAACCTAAATATGGTTATTTTGAAGCGGCAAGGAGCGGAATGACCCTAATAGAAGAATTAGAGCTGTTAGACGAAATCGATTCTTTAATAAAGCCAAATCTGAACCTCATTTACATCTCGGATGATGATGTCTATGAGTCGATTTATGAAATAAGAGCTCACTCGGATATTACACAAATCTCTTTGCAAAAGAATATGATAATTCCTGGGCGAATTAAATATCCAATATTGAAAAAAATTTTATATAGCATTAAAACCCTTCACTTTATTTATTTACGAAAGGGCGATTTCCTCGCGAAGGAAGTCAAGCATGTTATACCTCAAAATTCCTTCGACGAAATAGAGGAAAAAGTTAAATTATTTATCGAGTATGTATCTGAAAATTATAACTGCGATAAAGTGATATTTGTTTTTCGCCCGCATTCAAATGATGATCTCATAGCAATTTTTGAGAGGCAAAACTTACAGACTATAAAGTTGCATTCGAAGGATTATTCGAAGTGGCAGTTTGTAAACGATTCTCATTGGAATTGTTTTGGCCATGCTGAAGCTGCATCGCAAGTTTTTAATCAGCTAAGACTGAGAGCCGATGTTTACAGAAAAAGTGGAAGTAAGTGAAAGAAATATGTTTTATAGTAAATGTTGATTGGTTTTTCCTTTCGCACCGTCTGCCATTAGTAAGACGCCTAGAATCTACTTATGACATTTCAGTGATTGCTGGAGGTACTGGTGTTGAAACTAATTACGAAATAAATACATTTCAAGTAAAAGCTAGAATTCCGACTTTGAAAGGAATTTACCAGATTTACACCAAGGTAAAGGAATTGGATGATGATGCAGTCATCATTGTTGTCTCACCCGTCATGATTATTTTGAGTCATTTCATATTGCGGAGTAGAAGAAAGGTGATTTATAATTTTAGTGGTCTTGGATTCTTAAGGAGTAAACCATCGCTCGTGAGAGCGATAATACTTTCTTGTATAAGAGTCTTTCCTATATCTGGTAGTAGATATTTAGTTGTTCAGAATTCTGATGATTATCGTTATTTAAAACGTTTTTTTAAATCAGAAAAAGGCTTTTATCTTTCTCTAATATCGGGAAGTGGATATGAAGAAAATGCGAATAAAATCGAGGTTCCAAACTTTACAGAAGTCACTTTAGGATATGTAGGACGTATTCGAAAAGATAAAGGTGTATTAGATTTGTTAAGAGCTGTCTCCGATCTTCAATGCGCTGGGTATAAAGTTAATTTATGTGTTTGGGGAGAGCTTGATGATAAAAGCCGTCATGGTTTTAACGCTTCAGAGCTCGAAGAACTGAATAGTTACGCAGAATTCCTAAAGGGTTTCTCAAATAATAAGTATGATATATATCGATCATTTAATTGGTTCTGTTTACCGTCAAATGGCGAAGGATTGTCCAAAGCAGCTATTGAAGCTTCGAGTTTTGGCCTACCTTTAGTTTTATCTAACGTTGAAGGAAATAGAGATATGATAAATGGTAACGGCTTTCTGTTCGAATACGGGGACGTGGAAAATCTTAAGGAAGTTCTTATTGACATCTTAAATCTGCCCAGCATAGAAGTTAAGGAACTATCTAGAAAAAGTAGACAAATGTTTGAAGCTGAATGGACAATGGATGCTGTGTATAATAAATGGAATGAAAATTTAAGTTGGTATGATTCTATTAGCTCTTAACGAACTTAATCTGGACTATGTAAAAGGATATGCTGGTCAAGGTAAACTCCCCAACTTTAGCAAGTTATTGGAACACAATGCCGTAAGTACAGCAAGCGAAGAAAAGTACGAGTTACTCGAGCCATGGATTCAGTGGACTACTGTTCAAACAGGAATGAATTATAACGAGCATCAAATATTTCGCTTGGGTGATATAGTTGATAGACCAGACCTACATCAAATTTTCGAAGATTTAGAAAAGTCAGGTCTTTCAGTCGGGGCTATCAGTCCATTTAATGCTGATAACAGATTAGCTAGTGCGAAGTTCTTTATACCTGATCCATGGACACAGACCAAAGCTAGTGGAGGTTATATCATCGAAAAACTGAGTAGAACGGTTTCTAGATTCGTTAATAGTAACGCCTCTGGAAAGATCAGTCCTGTGGATGTTATTTGGTTGCTTTTAGGCTTTATTGTTTATGTGCGTATCAAGCGATGGCATAAGTTCTTTAAGCTGGTTTCTATTCGAAAGAAACCAGGAGCAAAAGCAGCTATTCTGGACATGATTCTTTTAGAAGTGTTTGTTACTCTCCAGAAAAAACACAAGCCAGACTATTCTCATTTATTCTTTAATGGAGGAGCTCACGTACAGCATCATTATATGTTTAACTCTTCTCAATACAAAGGAGATTTTAAGAATCCAGAATGGTATTGTCCATCCGATTGGGATCCTATTCTAATGATGCTTGAAACCTATGATACGATTATTGGAGATTTGTTAGAATCGGGAGAAAGAATTATTGGAGTAACAGGATTACATCAGATACCACACGAGGAACAAACTTTCTATTGGAGACCTGTAGCTCATAAAGACTTCTTGCTAGAATGCGGTCTCAAAGGAGAGTTTAAAGTAATCCCGAGAATGTCACGAGATTTCCTGATTGAGGTAACTGACGATAAACACGCATTAGAAATGGAAAAACATCTAAATCAGTTCACGGATTCAGTGAGATCTAAACCTGTTTTCAACGTTGATAACCGCGGAACCTCGTTGTTCGTCGAAGTGGTATATGATGATGATTTGGTCCAGGGCATGAGCTTTGAGGGGCCTAATGGTATTTCAATAGTATCATTAAACTCAAAATTGGCTTTTGTTGCAATCAAGAACGGTAAGCACAATGGAATAGGTTACGTGTTTAGTAACATGCCAATGGATTTGCCACAAGAGATTAAGCTGACTGAGGTATATGACTTTATAAAGCGAAACGCATTAGCCGATGCAAGAGTAGCTTAAGGCGATCACCTGTACTGAGCGGGCCCCGTTTGTTAAACAGCTTTTGAGTTAGTTAAAGTTAATGATTGTTTTTAAGCGGCCAAGGAATAGACCTGGAAAGGTGTTTTGTCTTGAAGAGAAGAATGATCTCTACGTAGATTGTAATAGTCTATGAACTTGTAGACTTCCCTAAAAATCGTACTTTGAAAATTCTTTCTTCCAGTGGTAAATCAAATGAGCTTCTATACCTAATTCTTCAGCTACCTGTTTAATCTTACCTCGTACTGCCGACAACTCAACGGCCTTCTTCGCTGCTGCCTGACCAACAATACCAACGGAAAGCACTACTTTTAAGTGTTACTAATTAAGGTGAGCCTTCACATTTCCTTCAAGTCGTTTATCTAATACAACACAATTAGATAATTCAGATTCTAATCTCGAACCAACAAAACCAGCGCGGCCAATTAGTAAATTCATTTTAATATCTGTAGTGTTCTGGCTTGAACGGACCTTCAACCTTCACACCGATGTAATCGGCTTGGTCTTTACGAAGCGTCTCGAGCTCTACACCAATCTTAGCCAAGTGCAAGGCGGCTACCTTCTCATCCAAATGCTTAGGAAGCGTGTATACCTTGTTCTCGTACTTATCGCTGTGGTTCCACAACTCCAACTGTGCCAAAACTTGGTTGGTGAAGCTGTTCGACATTACAAACGACGGGTGACCGGTAGCACAACCTAGATTCACCAAACGGCCTTCCGCCAAAACGATGATCTCGTTGCCTTCTACATTGTACAGGTCTACTTGAGGCTTAATCACCTTCTTCGTATCGCCGTACGCACCGTTCAACCATGCCATGTCGATCTCGTTGTCGAAGTGGCCGATATTACAAACGATGGTCTTATCATTCATCATACGGAAGTGCTCTTCGCGGATGATGTCTTTGTTTCCTGTTGCAGTTACTACAATCTGTGCACGTGGAATAGCTGTTTCCATGCGCTTCACCTCAAAGCCGTCCATTGCTGCTTGCAATGCACAGATAGGATCAATCTCAGTAACAATCACACGAGCACCTGCACCGCGCAATGACGCAGCAGTACCCTTACCTACATCACCGTAACCAGCAACAACAGCAACTTTACCTGCAATCATCACATCAGTAGCACGACGGATCGCATCTACTGCAGATTCTTGACAACCGTATTTGTTATCAAACTTCGACTTTGTTACAGAGTCGTTTACGTTGATCGCTGGAAGTACCAATGTGCCGTTGATCTCGCGCTCGTACAAACGGTGAACACCTGTAGTGGTTTCTTCAGACAATCCTTTGATGCCTTCAACCAACTCTGGGTACTCGTCGAACACCATATTGGTCAAATCGCCACCATCGTCCAAGATCATGTTCAATGGCTGACGGTCTTCACCGAAGAATAATGTCTGCTCGATACACCAGTTGAACTCTTCCTCGTTCATACCCTTCCAAGCGTATACTGGAATACCTGCTGCTGCAATAGCTGCGGCTGCATGGTCTTGGGTAGAGAAAATATTACAAGAAGACCAGGTAACATCTGCACCTAGCTCTACTAAGGTCTCAATCAATACCGCCGTTTGGATGGTCATGTGCAAACAACCCGCGATGCGTGCACCCGCCAATGGTTTAGTTGCACCAAACTCCTCACGGAGCGCCATAAGACCTGGCATCTCTGCTTCGGCAAGCTTGATTTCTGTGCGGCCCCAATCGGCCAATGACATATCTTTAACTTTGTACGGTACGTACTGAGTTGCTGTACTCATCTGAAAGTGTTTATTAGTTTGCTTTGCAAGGAAAAGAAGCCATTATTAATTCTAAATGAATCGAAAAAATTGATAGCATTTTATCCGATAAATGATCTTCGCGTTGTATCGAAACAGCTGATAATGTCAAGCCTCGAGTTGACATGAATACGACATTAGGCGTTAAATTGATATAGTCGAATTCCATACTAAATCATTCTATTTTAATATGATTTTGGGTATGAGCATGTATACCGAATGACTGCGGGCTGCAGGCATTTTTACGGCATAAAAAAACCCGGCTTAAGTTAGCGGTTTTTTTTTGTTGCATTGATAGTTTAATTAACGAATCATACCCGCAGCAACCGTTTCATTGGTTGCTTCATCTACTAGAATCAATGATCCTGTCACACGGTTTTGGTTGTATTCGTCTGCGAAGATGGGCTTGGTAGAACGGATCTTGACTCTGGCGATGTCGTTCATCTTAATGTCCTTGTCTTCTTCTAACCTGTGGAGCGTGTTGATGTCCATCTTGTACTGAATCTCAGTAATCATCGCACGGGCATCCGCGGTGGTTTGCTTGAGGACGTATTTCGCACGTGGACGTGGCGGAGTGGCATTGAGCCAACAAAGCATCACGTCTAAGTCTTGCTGTGCTTCTGGACGGTTTTCACTGCGTACCAGCATGTCTCCGCGACTGATGTCGATATCGTCTTCTAATGTGATGGTCACGGACATCGGCGGGAAGGCTTCTTCTAGTTCTCCGGTTAGGGTGTGGATGCCTGAGATTTTACTCTCCAATCCGGACGGTAAGGCCACCACTTTATCGCCTTTTTTGAAGATACCACCGGCGACACGTCCGGCATAGCCACGGAAGTCGTGGTATTCGTCTGTGTGGGGGCGGATGACGGTTTGTACAGGGAAGCGGCAATCGCGCAGGTTGTAATCTGCAGAGATGTGCACGGTTTCAAGGTTGTGGAGTAGGGTGCCGCCTTCGTACCAACTCATCTTTTCACTGCGGGTGACGACGTTGTCACCGTGTAGGGCGGACATGGGGATGAATCTCACATCCTGCACGTTTAGTTTTGCAGCGAAGTCTGTGTATTCCTTTACTACTTTATCATAGGCCTCTTGACTGTAGTCCACTAAGTCCATCTTGTTGATACAAACAAAGACGTGTGGGATCTGCAAGAGGGAAGCAATGAAGGTGTGGCGTTTGGTTTGCTCAATCACGCCTTTACGCGCATCCACAAGGATGAGGGCAAGGTTAGCGGTTGAAGCGCCGGTAACCATGTTACGTGTGTATTGAACGTGTCCCGGAGTATCTGCTATGATGAACTTACGCTTCGGTGTGGCGAAGTAGCGGTAAGCGACATCAATAGTGATTCCTTGCTCACGTTCGTCTTTAAGACCGTCCGTAAAAAG
>Ga0233438_10001058_pt1 | contig 31733 bp, 27 predicted proteins | sample SI_123_September_FD_182720 | JGI IMG/M metagenome (GOLD analysis project Ga0233438, IMG submission 182720) | Seawater microbial communities from Saanich Inlet, British Columbia, Canada - SI_123_September2016_10_MG | ecosystem: Environmental > Aquatic > Marine > Inlet | place: Canada: British...
CACAGGAGTATTACTTAAGTACTCAGATGTTGTCGCATCCGAATAAAGAACATTTGATAATTCTCTATGCTTCAATTTTGGCTCAGTTATTTCATTCTAAATATAGTTGAAAAATGATTTCGTAATTCATCCAATTATTTTGATTAAATGCTTTGGGGGTTTTCTAGCTAGTCAATGCATGGTCCATATTAATGGGTTTGCTTAACAGCTTATCTGTTATTTGGTGCTAGGTATTATCAAAGATTCTATTGTTAAACTAAAAAAGACTGAGCCAAGGCTCAATAGTAAAGTTAAATGTCTAAATGATTAGTAGTGGTTTTGTAATCAGAATGATAAAAACGCCAGCGCAACAACTATGAGTAACGATGCTGCCATTATAATGTTTATTAGTTTTCGGTATTTTGTATTTAAATCCATCTTTTTTAGAATAGTACCTAGCCATAACCATATAAAATGAATTGGCAGCCAGATAGCATTCACAATCAGCAACTTCCATATGACTTCTGAAGCTAACGCTTCAGGAAAAATACTAAACCCTGAAAATAGGGCTGTATTGACCACGTATGCTTTAGGGTTAATCGTTTGAAGTAGAATTCCTGTCAGTATGCCGGGCTTCGAATCGGCTGTAATGAATGCTAATTCTGAGCCCGCAAAGGCGATACGGAATGCGAGGTAAATTAAATAAGTCGTTGAAAGTAGGAAAAGTACCGAACGTACTGAAGAAGTTGTAACTACGAGTGTCGCAACACCAGAAACGACGGCAATAATGACAATATTATTACCAATTAAAAGACCTAGGACGTATCGTAAACCTGATTTAAACCCGTATGCTGCTCCTATTCCAGCTGCAGACAACACCCCTGGCCCTGGCGTAATAATCAAAAAGAATACTGCAGCAGCAAACGTCAACATCCCAGCATAGTGCCATTTTCTGATGGGTGGTCAATCAAGCATTTAGGTTCGTGAAAAGTCTTTCAGCCTGTTTTGTTACCGCCTTATGCAAGAATTCGTCTTGCAATCACTTGTGCCTGAATTTCAGCTGCACCTTCAAAAATATTCAGAATGCGCGCGTCACACATTACGCGGCTGATTTTATATTCAAGCGCAAAACCATTGCCGCCATGTATCTGTAATCCACTATCAGCGGCAGCCCATGCGACACGGGCACCTAATAACTTAGCCATACCTGCTTCGACATCACACCGTCGCTCTTCATCTTTTTCGAAAGCAGAGAAGTAAGTCAGTTGTCTTGCGACCATAATTTCGACTGCCATCATAGCAAGTTTATTGGCAACCCTAGGAAAGTGGATCAAAGATTTTCCAAACTGTTTCCTATCTATCGCGTATTGCATCGATAGGTCGAGTGCTGATTGCGCTACTCCAACGGCACGGGCAGCAGTTTGGATGCGAGCTGACTCAAAGGTTTCCATCAGTTGTTTGAAACCTTTACCTTCCTTTTCGCCGAGTAAATTTTCTGCTTTCACATTGAAATTGTCAAATGCAATCTCGTATTCTTTCATTCCGCGATATCCTAAAACTTTAATTTCTCCACCTGTCATCCCGTCAGTGGGAAAAGGGACTTCATCAGTTCCTGGTATTTTTTCAGCCAGAAACATTGATAAGCCTTTATAATCTGTCGTATTGGCATCTGTTCTCGCAAGTAAGGTCATTAACTGTGTTCTGGAGGCATGGGTAATCCAAGTTTTATTTCCAGTAATTTTGTAGTCACCATTGCTATATTTAACAGCACGGGTTCGCAAAGCTCCCAGATCTGAACCGGTGTTGGGTTCAGTGAATACCGCTGTTGGTAGTGTTTCAGCACTGGCCAGTTTTGGAAGCCATTTTTCTTTTTGGGATTTATTGCCGCCCGCAATGATTAGTTCCGCGGCAATCTCGGACCGTGTTCCGAGAGAGCCAACTCCGATATATCCACGAGACAGTTCTTCACTGACGACGCACATCGATGCCTTAGAAAGTCCTAAACCACCATATTCTTCTGGTATTGTAAGACCAAAGACGCCTAATTCAGCCAGCTCTTCGATTACGCCCATTGGTATTAGTTCGTCATTAAGGTGCCAATCATGAGAAAATGGCTCTATCTTTTCAATGGTATAGCGCCGAAATTGTTCTCGGATCATTTCTAACTCATCATCGAGTCCAGATGCACCCACAGTGATTTCTGCGCTACGTTCTTGCATTAATTCAACTAGACGAAGCCGAACGGCTTGGGTATTGCCGCTTTCGGTGAGTATTCTGAACTCCGGGATCAGCATCGCGCTTATTTCAGCATGTGTCAGCCCCATATCATGTGGACGTAAAAATTCACTTTGGTTCATCTGAATACCGCCATAGATCTGGCTTAGATACTCGCTAAATGCGATCTGATGTATGAGAGCTTCCACTTCACCAAATCTCGATGAAGTATCTAACTTTTCTGCCCATTTTTGCATTTGCCGAAGCGCTTCGGCATAGGTCGATAGCCACGCTAGACCATGCGCAGCAGTTTGGTGCTGCTCTAACAACTCGTTTGAAATAAGTCCGTTGACGCTTAACTCTGTTCGTAAACGACTTAGAGCAATGTTTACAACAGCATCAACTGGTGGGAGTGACGCCGCCGTAAGTTTTAAAAGACCATTCAGTAAAACTGGTGCTAAACCGTGTATGTCTTGTCCATCGTGTGCCATCTTTTAATCCTCGTCAATCATCAGCAGATCTTAGTCTTTTTTGCAGTGGCAGCGCAATAAATATTCGTTTTGACACAAAATTTAGTTTTATTATTGCTTTTCAAATAATGAATTACAAAGGTGGCAGGGTTTAGTTAAGGGGAGTATGAGGTAAAAATGGATATTTTTTTTGACCTTCTTTCTCCAAGTTTTTGGTTTGCAGCGTTTATTATCGCTGCTGTAGGGGGTTTCGTCAAAGGAGTGGTTGGTTTCGCCATGCCTCTGGTTCTTATCTCTGGATTGTCGTCATTTTTAGATCCAGAGCTTGCTTTGGCAGGCCTAATTCTCCCAACACTCGTTACTAATGTACCGCAAGCTCTCAGGCAAGGATTCTGTGCGGCTTGGATCTCAGCAAGGCGTTTTGGGGTCTATCTCATTGTAGGATGTTTTGTATTAATCTTAAGCGCGCAGTTAGTACAATTGCTACCAATCAGTATTTTGCTTACCATTATTAGCGCAGTGGTAATTCTTTTTGTGTCTGTACAATTAGCAGGATGGCGACTGACTTTGGTGTGCCAACGAGTGGATGTTGAAATTGGCTTTGGAATCCTAGCTGGCTTTATGGGCGGAATAGCTGGTGTGTGGGGGCTGCCAACAGTGATTTATTTGACGGCTCTGGGTACTGAGAAAACAGAACATATGCGTATTCAGGGTGTAGTTTATGGCCTAGGTGCTGTTGCCCTTTTTTTTGCGCATATTGGCTCTGGAGTATTGCGTATTGAAACAGTACCGCTGAGCATAGCTTTAATTTTTCCTGCTCTGTTTGGGCAGTGGGTAGGAACCAAGGTACTTGACAGTATTGATCAAGCTACATTCAAACGAGTGACCTTACTCGTACTACTTGTAGCTGCCTTAAACTTACTCCGACGTGCTATTTTCTTTTAAACGACTCCGTCTACTATAGGTAATAAAAATATGTGGAAAAGACTTGCACAAAATTATCCTAGGACAGCGGCTTTGACGTCTTGGTCAATAAACGGCAGATATTTTTCAAAGTTTCTTGAAAACATTTCTAAAAGTTTTTTTGCCTGTTGATCATATGCATTTACGTCATTCCATGTACGACGTGGATCTAGGAGAATATCTGCTACGCCTGGAACTGAAACTGGCACATCAAAGCCAAAATTTGGATCTTTGCGGAATTTACTGGCTGCCAGAATACCGTTCATTGCAGCTGTAAGTAACGCGCGTGTTGCGCGGATTGGCATACGGCTGCCAATACCGTATGCGCCACCAGTCCAGCCTGTGTTAACTAACCAGCAGGAAGCACCATGGTTTGAAATTTTATCCTGTAACAATCTGCCATAGGTCTCTGGCCGGCGTGGCATAAACGGTGCTCCGAAACAGGTAGAGAAAGTCGGTTCAGGCTCAGTTACACCGCGTTCTGTTCCTGCCACTTTTGATGTGAAACCAGATAAAAAATGATACATTGCTTGCGCTGGGGTCAGCCGCGCAATGGGGGGCAAAATGCCAAATGCATCACACGTCAACATTATAATATTTTTGGGGTGGCCACCCAACGAAGTTTTACTCGCATTCGAGATATAGTGCAAAGGGTAAGCGCACCGCATATTTGCTGTTAAATAGTCATCTTGAAAGTCTAAAGTTTTAGAATCAGGATCAAAAATCATGTTTTCAATTATAGTCCCAAACTTTTCAGTTGTGGCGTGGATTTCTGGCTCAGCTTCGGGGCTAAGATTGATCGTTTTTGCGTAACAGCCTCCTTCAAAATTGAATGTTCCTCTGTCTGACCAACCATGTTCATCATCGCCGATGAGAATTCGCTCTGGATCAGCAGAAAGTGTAGTTTTCCCTGTACCAGACAACCCAAAGAAAACAGCTGTATCAACTGGATTACCATGGGCATGGTTGGCAGAACAATGCATTGGCATGACGCCATGATCAGGTAAAAGATAATTTAACAAAGTGAAAACTGATTTTTTGTTTTCGCCGGCGTATTCCGTGCCGCCTATTAAAATGAGCTTTTTCTGGAAGTTGATTGCGATGACTGTCTCTGAGCTACAATTGTGTTTATCAGGATGTGCTCGAAAAGTTGGACAATTGATAATCGTAAAGTCCGCTTTAAAGTCTACTAAATCTTCGGCATCTGGACGTCTTAATAAGTGCCGGATGAACAAGCCATGCCATGCTAACTCAGTAATCATGCGCAAGTTTAACGAATAGCTCGGATCAGCTCCGGCTGTTAAGTCCTGTACAAAATAATCACGGCCTTTCATATGCTCAAGCATATCGGTGTACAGGGCTTCAAAACCTTCTGGTGACATGGCTTTATTATTTTCCCACCAGATAGTCTCTGAGACGTCGTCAGTTTTTACAACGTGTTTATCTTTAGGAGACCGTCCGGTAAATTTCCCTGTCGTTACCAAAAAAGCTCCGCCTTTACCAAGTTGCCCTTCCTTGCGCTCAAGTGCTTTTTCGATCAGCGTAGGCTCTATTAAATTATAATATATATCTCCAAGCCCTGTAATTCCCTGATCCTCGAGCCGGAACTGTTGGTTTACCCTTCCAAATGCCATGAGTGTCTCCTGATGCCGTCATGCGGCTTTTATATCAAATTGCGCATTAAGGCCGGTCGTGGATAATAAAAAGGCCAAGAATTAGATGGCTAATAGCATGCGAATTCCCAATGTGAATAGGTTCCTTCGGTCAAGTTAGCGCTCTCATAACTACCGATTGCGCAAACAGTTCGATTTAGGACCAAACTTTAGCGGTGGGTTTGAAGTAAATAGGGTTTTTCAAAGTATTTCGAATTTAATTTCAATATGATTAATGAGCTGATTCGCAGTTTTTTTCCTTTGATTTAATTTTATAAATCCGAAACAACACCGTTGACCAAAAAATGAGACAAGTGCCATAGATATTAAAGCAGTGCGAAAGTTGGAAATATTTTAGGTCCAGATTGAGTGGCGCAAAAACAGATATAGTTGTTATCCAGATGTAAAATTTTTTATAACAAGCTAACATCAAATTTGATCCATTGGAGGTTGGCCCTTGTGTGAAACTGTTTGTAAAAAAGGTTTTGGCATGACGGAATCGACGCATCACGCTAGTGCAGTGTCGGTTGGGGAAAGTGGTGTGTTAGTACTGGGCGCTTCAGGTAGCGGTAAGTCAACTTTGTGTCTGCAATTAATGAGTTTAGGGGCGCATTTAATTGCAGATGACAAAACTGTATTGACTGTTTTTGGCGACGAAATCTGGGCTAAGCCACCAGAAAAAATTGCAGGCCTTATCGAGTTTCGCGGTGTTGGGGTTCTTACTGCTGCGTATACTGGCGCAGTTATAAAATTAGTTATCGATTTAGATCAGTGTGAAGCAAAACGTCTTCCAGAACTGCACAATACAGTGATTTTAGGCCAGACGCTTCCATGTCTGTATCGAGTTGAAAATCCAGCGTGGCCTGCTGCTATCATGCAAATTTTAAAGCATTCTCGAAAAAATCCAACGTAGTATATATGGATGACCCATTGGTTAAATACTTTGGTAATTTATGCAGCTAATTTTGCTGATATTTAAATAGGCACAGTCTTAAATTAATCCTAAATGTCCATAAAAATCGCAATTTTGATAGTTTTTGAAATTGAAGGTAAAAGAATTCGTAATACTCTCTCTTTTTTAGATAGCTAATAAGCCAAAAAATCATTAGCCATACTAAGATACTTAGGATCCACCCTTGCACACATGGTCCAGTAAGTGTCTATTTGACAGGGTTTTTACCCTGTTGTAGGCGCGAAGAGGCATCAGTTTGATCGGGATTGTTATTGTGGCCCATGGAGGCCTTGCATGTGAGTACCTTAAAGCCATGGAACATGTCGTTGGTTTGCAACAACAGGTGCGTGCAATTTCAATTGAAATAAATCATAATCGAGCTGAGAAAGAGGTGGAAATTTGTCGTGCGGCTGATGACGTTGATACTGGCGGTGGGGTTGTTTTAGTAACTGATCTTTTTGGCGGTTCTCCATTCAATCTTAGTTTAAGGGCGTGCCAACCACAGAATCGTCACATTTTGTATGGTGCAAATTTGCCAATGTTAATCAAACTTGCAAAGAGCCGGGACGCAAATATAGTCGATGCTGTTCGTGTTGCGCTTGATGCCGGAAAAAAATATATCGACAGCCAAAACATAAGTGTAGATTGACCCTGAAAGTGCCACAATTCTCTATAAAAATTAAAAATATTAAAGGTCTGCATGCAAGAGCGTCTGCTAAATTGGTAGAAGTAGTCGAGTCTCACAACGCAAACGCTACAATTAGTAAAGACTCAATGTCTGCATCAGGTGACAGCATTATGGGTCTTTTAATGTTGGCAGCGCCTTTTGAAAGTTTTATTGAAGTTGAGACATCTGGCCCGGATGCCGACTTACTCGCTGAAGCTTTGAGAGCGCTGGTTACTGAAAAGTTTGGGGAAGAAGCCTGATCTAGATGGCTTATTTTTCTTTGTGAAAAGGTTCGAATCCTTTGGTGGATAGTTTAGAAAATAATGAAACAATAGCTAAATATGAAGTAGCTAGTTTTGCAAAATATGATAGACGTAGCCTGTCTTATGCATCTACATTTGGCGATCCTTGGAAGGCTACATTCATCCGTATTATGGAAGCTTTTACGGGTAAATTGACAATTTTGCGTCTCATTAGGAAATTCGAAAATCAAAACCCGCCTAAAGGGCAGGCATTTTGGCGAGCATGTTTGGATGTGATGGGTATCCAATTAACAACACCACAATCACAGCTCGATCGGATTCCAAAGACAGGACCTCTCATTATTGTAGCAAACCATCCACATGGAATGGTGGATGGGATGATTTTTGCTGATTTGATTGGCCGCGTGCGACCAGATTATCGAATTCTGACACGATCGTTATTAACTGCTATTGATGAAGTGGCTGGTAGTTACATGATTCCGGTACCATTTCCCCACGAAAAGGACGCGCAACGTAAAGGTGTTGAGATGCGTTCCAAGGCTATGTCGTACTTGAAGGCGGGCGGAGTAGTTGCTTTGTTTCCTTCTGGCGTCGTTGCTACATCCAGTACGTGGTGGGGCGAGGCTATCGAGGGAGACTGGAATGTTTTTACTGCGCAGTTAATACGCCGTTCTGGCGCTATGGTGCTGCCAATGAAGTTTCCCGGTCAGAATAGTCGGGCTTATCAGATAGCAAACAAACTCTCTCCCATGTTACGTCAGGGACTTTTGTTACATGAAATCGTTCATTCATTGAACAAGCCACAGGGACCAATCGTAGGCCATATTTTAGACCATAATTTTGTAGATAGATTTGAAGATGACCCGCGCGGTTTTATGGAATGGTTAAGGACACACACACTTCAATTAACAGATTAAGCCAATCTATTTTAAAATTACTGCGCTTTTGTCGATTTATATGACGATTAGAGTATCACCTTGTTGGTATTGGGTGGTCTCCGCGATAATCATAAAACCCCCGTTCTGTTTTGCGGCCAAGCCAGCCGGCTTCAACATACTTTGTAAGCAGGGGGCATGGTCTATATTTTGTATCTGCTAATCCGTCATGGAGAACATTCATAATTGCAAGGCATGTATCCAATCCGATGAAGTCAGCTAATTCTAAAGGGCCCATTGGATGGTTTGCACCTAATTTAAGAGATGAATCAATCGATTGCACTGAACCCACTCCCTCATACAGTGTATAAACTGCCTCATTGATCATTGGCATAAGAATTCGATTTACTATAAAAGCAGGAAAATCTTCGGCGCTTGCAGCCGTTTTACCCAGGCGATCTACAACGGATTTGCAGGAATCATAAGTCTCGACATCTGTGGCGATACCGCGGATTAGTTCAACTAGCTTCATTACAGGCACTGGGTTCATAAAGTGAAAACCCATAAATTTATTTGGGCGGTCTGTACGGCTTGCCAACCGCGTGATTGATATTGACGACGTGTTTGAGGTCAAAATCGTGTGTGGTTGTAAATACGGTAAGAGATCTTCAAATATTGCCTGCTTGATGGTCTCTCGTTCGGTTGCTGCTTCAATTATAAGATCTGTTTGTCCTAAGTCGGCGAGGGTCTGCGTGGTTGAGATGCATTTTATTGCAAGCACTTTGGCTTTTGCACTGATCTTATCGCGATCTATTTGACGTTCTAAATTTTGGTCAATTTTAGAAATTGCGGACTGCAATGCTTGATCTGATGTATCCGTCAACAATACATTATAACCGGCAGCAGCCATAACTTGCGTAATGCCTGCACCCATCTGCCCCGCGCCCACGATTCCAACAGTTCTGATCTCCATGGTAATCCCCTTTCACGCCTATGCATCATATGAGTAGCATAGGTAGAGGAGCAAGGTCACAAACCATGGAAACTATAATTAATATCTGGGAAAAATACCTGTGTTGGCATAGTTAAGTAGACCAAAGTAGGGAAGAGGTAGAAATCAAATATATTGAAACGCTACTACCTAAAAACAATAAGTTTTTTCAGACGGATGGGTGATAGGCATTGATATTGTAATGGTGCGTTTAAGTTAGTTCTTCCGCCACCATCACATAAAATTAGGTTTGTGACCACTTTTTTAATTTTCATGAATACAGTATTTTAAATTTAGATAGTGTTAATTTTGGTACCACTTTAGTGTCAAAAATTTGCTTTTGAGATCCAGAATTTATACAGCTTAAAACGCGAATTTAACTGTCTAAGGCTCACAGGACGCGCTCTCTATTTTTATTTATTAAAGAAAACCTATCATTCTAAAATACTACTATTGTAAACGAGTTATGTTGTACCGACAGCGCCAGTATAACTAATTTAAAGGCAATATAAACTTGCCAATTATATCAGTAAGCTTTTCTTTTTCTATAAGGCCTCAAAGCTTTGATACCAATTCTGGTACCGCTTCAAAAAGGTCAGCCACTAGACCATAGTCCGCAACTTGAAAAATTGGCGCCTCTTCGTCCTTATTGATTGCGACAATAATTTTAGAATCTTTCATTCCTGCTAAATGTTGGATTGCTCCAGAAATTCCAATGGCGACATAAAGGTCAGGTGCGACCACTTTCCCGGTTTGACCCACCTGCCAATCGTTAGGTGCATAACCAGAGTCAACTGCCGCGCGAGATGCACCGACGGCAGCACCGAGTTTGTCTGCCAGCGTTTCAATCAGAGTGAAGTCCTCTTCAGAACCAACGCCGCGGCCCCCGGATACAACCACCCCTGCAGATGTTAGTTCAGGTCGATCATTGGCTGCTACTTTATCTTCGACCCAAGAAGACAATCTTGGGTCTGCAACAGCAGCAATTTTTTCAACCTGAGCTGCTTCGCCCGTACCAGCTGCGGCGAAAGTTGAAGTGCGGATTGTTATAATCTTCTTATCATCGTCTGACTTAACGGTTTGGATTGCATTACCAGCATATATTGGACGCTCAAAGGTATTACTATCAATTATTGCTGTTGCTTCAGAAATAATCATTGAGTCAAGCATTGCCGCAACGCGAGGCATTATATTTTTTGCGTCTGCCGTGGCAGGTGCAACTATATGTTCATATCCACCAGCCAAAGAAACTATAAGGTCGGCCACCGGCTCGGCCATTCTTTTACCATAAATTACGTCCTCGGCGCATAGCACTCTTGACACGCCATTTATTGTTGCAGCTTGTGCTGCTGCAGCGGCACAGTTGGTTCCGGTCGCAAGAACTGTTATTTCACCTAAATCCATAGATGCGGATACAGCTTTCGCTGTGGAATCTATTGCCAGTTCGCCGTCATTTATTTCTGCTAAAAGAATAACCGCCATTATACTGCCCCCGCTTCTTTGAGTTTTTCTAACAGTTCGTCGATAGAACTCACTTTGACCCCTGCTGCACGCGCTTCTGGTTCTATTGTTTTTAAAATTTCTAGCCGCGGTGTTGCGTTCACACCATAATCACTAGCAGTTTTCTCATCTAAAGGTTTGCGCTTGGCCTTCATAATGTTTGGCAATGATGCGTAGCGTGGCTCGTTCAGTCTAAGGTCTACGGTAATAACTGTTGGCATATTGACCTCAATAGTTTGTAAACCGCCGTCAACTTCTCGAGTTACCTTGGCTTTATCCCCGAAAATTTCCACTTCGGAGGCAAATGTTGCCTGGCTCCAACCCAACAGGGCAGAAAGCATTTGGCCAGTTGCATTCATATCATTGTCGATGGCTTGTTTACCACACAGCACAAGACCTGGCTGCTCTTGGTCAATAATTGCCTTGAGTATTTTTGCAACTGTCAGCGGCTCAATGTCGGAATGAACATCGTCAGCAGCAACAACCAATATTGCACGGTCTGCGCCCATGGCTAAAGCTGTACGCAGCGTCTCCTGCGACTGCTTAACACCTATCGAAACTACAATTATTTCGTCAGCCTGCCCAGCTTCTTTCAAACGGATGGCCTGTTCAACTGCAATTTCATCAAATGGGTTCATTGACATTTTTACGTTGGCAAGATCAACGCCTGATCCGTCGGCTTTGACGCGTACCTTTACGTTGTAGTCAATCACTCGTTTGACAGGCACCAGCACCTTCATGAGCGTTCCTCTCTTTTAAATAACGAATCATTGTTCTTGTTAGAGCCTTTTTAAGTAGGTGTAACTAAAGCTCCACCGTTGAAAAAGGGCAAAATCGTCACGCCGAATGTCAACGCTGGCGTGATTGGGCCGATGTAGATATTTTTTACTGAAAAGGAAATAATAGGGCCGTGTTTTCATTCGTCTGAAGATTGGTCTTCTGGGCAGTCTGTACTCTTAGCCTCTGTTTGCTCCGGGAACCCATAATACATCGTCTTTGCCATCATTATTTGCGATTCGGCCTGCAACAAAAAACCAGTCACTGAGACGGTTGAGATATTTTATAGCAGTAGGGTTAACCGCTTCAATTGTCGCCAATTCAACGGCCAATCTTTCGGCTCTACGGGCGACTGTTCGACATACATGCAAATGAGCTGCCAGAGTTGAGCCGCCAGGAAGGATGAAACTACGCAGTGGTTTAAGCCGGCAATTCATTTCGTCGATCTCACTTTCCAAACGCAGTACTTGCGAATCAATCATTCTCAAAGGTGGAAACTCTTTTCCATTGTCTTTTTCCATGTCTGGGCAGCACATGTCTGCCCCCAAATCAAATAGATCATTTTGAATTCGACTGAGTGCTTTGTCCATTTCGCCTGAGGATGCTAGCCGAGCAATGCCCAAAAAACTATTTAGTTCATCAGAGGTACCGTAGGCTGTTACCCGCATGCAATGCTTAGCCACACGTGAACCGTTACCCAATGCGGTTTCACCAGCGTCGCCGGTTTTGGTATAAATTTTACTCAATATAACCATGCTCAATCACTCCTAATTTTGGCGTAAATACACGTAAAGAACAATCAAAAGAACTGCCACGAATTGTGAAACAAGGCGATAGCGCATTAACTTGTTCGAGTTTTTCTGAGCCCAACCAGAGCCTTTGGCGAAACCGCCCATGCCTAACATCAAAACAACCACAACGGCGAGGCAGGCTAGCACAACAAGGATAAGCAGTGGATCCTGCGTCATTTTCTGTTTCCTACTGAATTAGTTTGCGGTAATTTTTTACTTAGCGACTTATGCTCAAAAAATGAATGAACTGTAAAGTTAGCCACGTGCCATAATCGCGTCTAGAGCTCTCGTAGGCAAAATACGACGTAATATTCCTAGCAAATAAGTTGGAGTTGTCACGTAATAACGTGGTTGCGGGCGTGGGCTTTCAAGCGCGTGTATGAGTTTTTTAACTACGGCCTTTGCTGGCAGTTCGAAAAGATCTGTTTTTTGCGTATTTTTGTACAAGCGCTGTCTTAGTTCGTCGCGATATTGAGCGGATCGTGGCGATGCCTTCCAATCAATCCAGTTTTCAAATTGTAAGATTGAATTTAAACGGAAGTTTGAAGTAATAGGTCCTGGTTCGATTAGGACTATGTGAATAGGAGTATCCCGCATTTCAATCCGAAGCGTGTCTGTGATACCTTCAAGTGCAAATTTTGTGGCGTTGTAGGCGCCGCGCCATGGCATTGTAGCTAAACCTAAAACTGATGAACACTGCACGATTCGACCACGACCCTGGGCCCGCATCACTGGAATAGCCCGATGTGTTAAGTCATGCCAACCAAAGAAATTTACTTCGAAAATAGCTCTTAATGCCTCTGTTGATATGTCTTCAACAGCCCCCGGTATGGCATATGCTCCGTTGTTGAATAGAGCATCAAGTTTTCCATCTGTTGCATTGAGTACCTCTTCCATTCCAGATGCGATGGAAGAAGGGTTAGAATAATCAATGAGTGGGCTATCAAACCCCTGACCTTTCAGTTGATAGCAATCTTCCATCTTCCGGCAGGATGCAAAAACCCTCCAACCACGTTTTTTCAACTCTTGCGCTGATGCGTAACCAATTCCTGATGAGCATCCGGTAATTAGGATTGATTTCTGCTGCACATTGTCCGCCGTTGAAAGTGTGAAGAGATATTGTAATTCACTATTAAGGTGATGTATTTAATCATCGCTTAGCAAGAAAGAGGCCATCCAACCTGTTGTGCTTTCATCGAGTAATCGCATTTGTATCCAGCCATTTCCGAGATCTTGGAGAACTTCAACCCTGTCGCCAAGAGTGAGCTGGTTAATCACGGTAAAATTTATCCCTGGTCCACCACGAACGTTTACATTCTTGCCAGTTACTGAGCGGATGTCTAACGCTGTCCCAAAGCTTTCTTGCTCCATTGTGTTCAGCGTTGATAAAGACCCAAGTGTTGTATTGCTGAAATTTATATCAGTGGTGATTGATCCAATTACAATTTGTTCAGAATCTGCCGAATTTTCACCGACGAGACTAGGCAGGAATTCTGCTGGTGGTTCTTCATTTTTTAGAATGCGTTTTACCTTTAAGCCCTCTGGTTGAGTTATCTCCTCGTTGGGAAATGTAATCGCAGCGCCCACCACATCCTGAGCTCTGTTAAGGTCAAGTGAAATCCGATGGGTATTTTCTGGTATTACTATATCTATTTCTCCCCTCACTGGTTCTATCGGATTTTGATCTGGATCAAATGAGGATTTGGTGCGAGCCAAGCGAGCTGCCTCTGCGTTAAAATCAGCACCACCGCTCATGTGATAAAATATCCACCCAAGAAAAAAGAAAGCAACAATGACGTAACGCATCAAATCCTCTTACCACCAAAAATGATATCCTGTGACAGTTACGTTAATATATCAAATCAAACGAAGCATAAAACTGAAAACTGATTTTTTTTATTTGAAAACGAATTTAGTTAAAATTTAAATGGTGGCACCAATAAAAAATGCTTAGACTTGGTTCAATTGCTAAGATTGCTTGTTCCCTCGTCGTCCGTTAGCTACACAGCGTTTATGTCAGATCTCACAAGCCCCCCCAATATAGGTCTTTCCGAGCCATTGCGTCGGGCTCTCGGTGATCGGTACCTAACTTATGCTTTGTCGACGATTATGCACCGAGCTTTGCCTGATGCTCGGGATGGACTTAAACCAGTCCATCGAAGAATTCTCTTTGCAATGCGTGAGTTACGCCTCTCATCTACAGGTGGGTTTCGTAAATCTGCAAAGATTTCTGGCGATGTTATGGGTAACTATCATCCGCATGGTGATGCTGCAATTTATGACGCAATGGCACGCTTGGCACAGGATTTTAATGTTCGTTTTCCTCTGATCGACGGCCAAGGAAATTTTGGGAATATAGATGGCGATAATCCTGCAGCCGCACGGTATACTGAAGCACGGATGACTGCGGTCGCTGAAGCGTTGCTGGATGGGCTAAATGAAAATGCTGTAAATTATCGTGAGAATTACGATGGGACCCTGACCGAGCCTGTTGTTCTGCCTGCTCAATTTCCAAATCTACTTGCTAACGGATCAAGTGGAATTGCTGTTGGTATGGCAACGAATATTCCACCGCACAACATAGCTGAGTTGTGTGATGCTTGCCTTCATTTAATTGAATCGCCTAATGCGCGCGATGATACCCTTTTAAAGCACGTTCCTGGACCAGATTTTCCAACTGGTGGCGTAATAGTAGAAACTACAGATCAGATTGCTCATGCCTATAGCACTGGGAAAGGTGGATTTCGCTTGCGCTGCAGTTATGAGGTGGAAGATTTAGGCCGAGGACAATGGCAGATTGTTGTGACTGAAATTCCATATCAGGTGCAAAAATCAAAACTTATCGAAAAATTAGCAGAGTTAATCCACACTAAAAAGGTCCCTATCCTTGGAGATGTTCGCGACGAATCGGCAGATGACATTCGCCTAATTCTTGATCCACGATCTAAAAATGTTGATCCAGATATATTAATGGGAATGCTGTTTCGGAATTCAGACCTCGAGGTGCGGTTCAGTCTAAACATGAACGTATTAATCGATGGTGTGATACCCAAAGTTTGCTCGATGAAAGAAGTACTGCGCGCTTTTTTAGATTTTCGTCGTGAGGTCTTAGAGCGCCGCAGCCAACACCGGATGAAAAAAATAGATCATCGGCTTGAAGTGCTTGAGGGATTTATAGTGGCCTTCTTAAATCTTGACCGTGTCATCGATATCATTCGCTATGACGCAGATCCAAAAACTGCACTGATGATGGAAAACTGGTCAGAAATTCATTCACGCGCCCTTTCTGAAAAAGACTATATCCCTCCTATGCGGGGTGAAGGTGAGTTAAGTGATGTTCAAGCTGAGGCAATCCTGAACATGCGCTTGCGCAGCCTGCGCCGTCTTGAGGAGTTTGAATTATTGCGTGAGCAGAGCGCTTTGATGGAAGAGCGTGCTGGACTGGAAGATTTGCTGGAAAGTGAAATTTTACAATGGTCTGCTATTTCAGAACAGTTGCGCATTACCAAAAAGCAATTTGGCAAAAATTGGGATGGTGGATTGCGGCGCACTAAGTTTGCAGATGCCGGTAGCATAGAGAATGTTCCGATAGAGGCGATGATTGATCGTGAGCCAATTACTGTCGTTTGCAGCGAAATGGGGTGGATACGCGCAATGACTGGCCATATTGATTTGGATCGTGAATTAAAGTTCAAGGACGGGGATAACCCAAAATTCATTTTTCATGCTGAAACGACAGATAGGCTTGTTGTTGTCGGCTCTAATGGTCGATTTTATACTTTACCTGCTTCAGTTTTGCCGGGTGGGCGAGGGATGGGTGAGCCTCTACGGCTAATGGTTGATTTGCCAAACGAAAACCAAATCCACACTATTTTAATACATAAGGCGGGGAGAAAACTGTTGGTCACCTCTTCTGCTGGGGATGGGTTTATAGTTTCAGAGGATGATGTCATTGCTCAAACCAGAACGGGTAAGCAGGTGCTTAATTTACGGGATAACGTGCAGCTTATTGTATGCAAGCCTGTTCTAGGCGATGCTGTAGCCGTCGTCGGCGAAAACCGCAAAATGTTAGTTTTTGATCTTGATGAGTTGCCTGAAATGGTGCGTGGTAAAGGTGTTAGGCTGCAAAAGTACCGAGATGGTGGTTTGTCAGACGCGGAAACATTTGACAGAACGAGGGGGTTGAGTTGGCTTGATCCCGCGGGGCGTACTCGGACTGAAGTAGAACTTGACGAATGGAGTGGGAAACGTGCGGGAATTGGCCGTATGGCGCCGCGAGGTTTTCCGAGAGATAACCGCTTTAATTATACTAAATGAGTTTTCTGGCTAATACAAACTGATTTCATTTCCGAAATTTTCAGCTAATTCTTGCATGCCTAAGTGTATAGGTTTTACTTTTTAAGTTATAGCGGCTGGTAGACTTGTGTTTTGGTAATATCAATTAAGTTGACATCGCACTACATCGTCAGATTTTATAAAAATTTGATGACTTAAAATATCGTAAAATTTATTTTTTGTTTCAATTTCTGTACAGGACGTTTGGCAAAACTGATTATTTTAAAATATATTTTATTGAAAATTGAGCTAGAATTTTCAATTATTTCAGGACTTGCATTGTTACACAGCCAAGCGTAACCAATACTCTATATTAGGGGTATAGCTCAGTTGGTAGAGCGACGGTCTCCAAAACCGTAGGTCCCGGGTTCAAGCCCTGGTGCCCCTGCCATTTTTAATTTAAAATTTTTTCAACCTATTACCGTTTGTTGAGATGTTTAAACATGAGAAACGCAGATTTGCGCAGCCCAGAGGTGCCATTTATGCTGAGTTAAAAGACTAGTGAGATTTTAATAGGTTGATTGTCAGGAGCAAGATGGTTTCTTATCTTGAATTTATCCAAACCTGCAGTTAAACGGTCTCAAATAGCACTTTGAGGATTTAATTTTTACAATGGCCACTATTAATCCGCTCCAGTTCATACAACAGGTCCGTTCAGAAGTGTCCAAGGTCATTTGGCCAACACGCCGAGAGGTTCTGCTGACTACTGTGATGGTTTTCATTATGGCAGCCCTGACGGCAATCTTTTTCGCGATTATAGACATTCTAATCCGTTGGGGGCTCGAAGTCGTTCTAACAATGTTTGGATGATTGCCATCAAAGTTTTGTAAAATGGGGATCCCCTTGCACTTTGAAAATGTGCAGAGTATCCCAAAAATCTGAGTTTGAACTTCCAGCGCAAAGATTCGTTCTTTGCTGCTGTATTGTGTACATATAGCGGAAGAATAACCTTCTTGCTAAGACTAACTTCGGGCGAGGGGCCAAGAAAACTATGGCAAAACGGTGGTATTCTGTCAGCGTACTTTCCAACTTCGAAAAGAAAATTGCTGAAATTATCCGAACTTCGGTAGCCGAGAACGGCCTAGAGATCGAAATTGATGAAGTGTTGGTGCCGACAGAAGAAGTGATAGAGGTGCGTCGAGGTAAAAAAGTTACCACAGAGCGTCGCTTTATGCCCGGCTATGTTTTGGTTCACATGGAAATGTCGGACCAAGGTTATCATTTGATTAACTCGATCAATCGCGTCACTGGATTCCTTGGACCACAAGGTCGGCCGATGCCGATGAGAGACGCTGAAGTCAATCAAATTCTCAACCGCGTTCAAGAAGGAGAAGATTCACCTCGAACACTCATTCACTTTGAGGTTGGTGAGAAAGTTAAAGTCAATGACGGACCTTTTGAAGACTTTGATGGTATGGTTGAAGAAGTTGATGATGAAAGCCAGCGATTGAAAGTCATGGTTTCTATTTTTGGGCGAGAAACACCCGTCGAGCTGGAATTTATTCAGGTTATAAAGCAGAGTTAACTTCTTTTATCTAGGTTTATCGCTCCGTCTTGCCCCAATTTACCCCTTACTGACAGCTGGTTTAGCTATAATCGTGGGAAGGATATGATGTTGAATTGTCGGGCGCCTTTGTCAGAAAGCTGACTTCTTTTCTGTCATATGGCCGGCAACAAAGCTGGAAACCTTTTCTGAACCAGTTCTGCAGCATGAATTATTAGAAAAGTGCTAGTTAGAACGGCACTTGCTGGGTGTTAACAAAGTTGTGAATTACAAGACACGTACGGTTGAATTGTCAATTCACTGTTGAGGTGTTCGCTCATTCCAATTTTTAATATCTCTTTTTAATGCCCGTCAGTTGAGAATAGACCCTTGTCAAATAACCTATCTCACCGTAACAGATATTTCGCCGTTCATGCGGTATCGTCCCGTGTGGGAGGTCTGGATCGCGCGTGATTTATATCGCACCACATCAAATGAATCTATCGGGTCGCGATCCGATCAGAGTTGAAAAGGAAAAGGTCAATGGCCAAAAAACGTGTTGGTAGTATGAAGCTACAAGTAAAGGCAGGGCAAGCAAATCCATCTCCACCTGTCGGGCCTGCTCTTGGCCAGCGTGGCATTAACATAATGGAGTTCTGCAAAGCGTTTAACGCAAAAACAGCGGACATGGAGCCTGGAGCGCCTTGCCCAACTGTTATCACTTACTATCAGGACAAATCGTTTTCTATGGAAATCAAGACGCCGCCAGCGTCGTACTATCTTAAGAAAGCAGCTAAGTTGGCATCTGGAGCTAAAACACCTAGCCGTGAGGTGGCTGGTTACGTGACAGCTGCGCAAGTTCGCGAGATTGCAGAGTCAAAAATGCAAGATTTAAATGCTAACGACATAGAAGGCGCCATGCAGATTATTCTTGGCTCCGCTCGCTCTATGGGTATTGAGGTTAAATAATATGGCAAAGCTTGGTAAACGTACAAAAGCTATCCGCGAAGCAGTCGCAGGCAAAAGTAACCTGTCAGTTGAAGACGCTGTTACGCTGGTAAAAGGCAATGCATCTGCGAAATTTGATGAAACTGTCGAAATTGCTATGAACTTGGGCGTAGATCCACGCCACGCGGATCAGATGGTGCGCGGCGTGGTAGGTCTGCCTAATGGAACAGGAAAGGACGTTCGCGTCGCTGTGTTTGCTCGTGGCCCTAAGGCCGAGGAGGCACAGGCCGCTGGCGCGGATATTGTTGGTGCTGAAGACCTGATGGAGATTGTGCAAGGTGGCAAGATTGATTTTGATCGCTGCATTGCGACACCTGACATGATGCCAGTGGTTGGTCGTCTGGGTAAAGTTCTTGGTCCCAGAAACCTTATGCCAAACCCAAAAGTTGGCACGGTTACAATCGATATTGCAGCTGCCGTTAAAGCCGCCAAAGGCGGAGAGGTGCAATTTAAAGTTGAAAAGGCTGGTGTGATCCATGCTGGCATCGGCAAAGCATCATTTGATGCGGCGCAGCTAATCGAAAATGTACGCGCATTTGTTGGCGCCGTGGCAAAATCAAAACCATCCGGTTCTAAAGGCACTTACATGAAGAAAATTTCCTTGAGCTCAACTATGGGTGCAGGCGTCACCATAAATGTGGATAGCGCCATTAACGAGTAGGCTAGTCGTCGCCATATGGAAAACCGAGTGGCTAAATCCACTCGGTTTTTGTTGGCGCGGTTCAAAAATAATTCATGGAATACTAAATTAACATAATAATTTGTCGAAATAATCATTGCTGGAAATGCAGGAAATACATGTGTTTCACGAGTGTGATTGTTTTTGGTAGCAACTCATAATTAACCTGTTTTACTTCTGGATCGTGCGACTGAACTGCGTTGATTACAAAAAAATTTATCCAGTGTTACTAAGTTAGATAATTTAACTTTTAAAATAATAAAAATTTTGTCGGAGAACTCAGTGCTCTGATTTACATATGCTGTAAAAAATTTTTATACAAAAACTGCACTTCTTCAATTATCTATGTTTATTGAAGTTATTTTGATATTATTTTTATATTTAATATCAGTTGGGAAAGCTTTAACCTCATGAGTTTTAAGAACTTGTAAGCTATGTTCAGTTTTTTCTTGAAATCGCTCTTGGCGTTTGGTGTTAAAACCTCTAGGTCGACAGTTATTAGCTTTTAACGATTCGTTGAAATCCTAATATTTCGTTCGAGATGGCGGGTGGTTAGTTCTCTGATCATAATTCCTGCCTGAAACGGGAAGAGACATTCCAGTCTGGTGTGTTCCAGGCAAAGGGCTGCGTCGACCCGCTTGGACCCAATTGCCGCACTTGTTAGTGCGGTAAAAATGAGCCGGAGGGGTTGTCCCCTCCAACAACTGGAGAAGAACTGTGGATAGAGCCCAGAAAGAGAAATTGGTTGAGGAACTCGGCCAAATCTTCGAAAGCTCTGGCGTTGTTGTGGTTTCCCACTATGCCGGTCTGACAGTTGCTGAGATGCAAGATCTTAGAGCGCGTGCTCGCGCTCAAGGTTCGAGCGTTCGTGTTGCTAAAAACAGGCTCGCCAAGATCGCCCTTGAGGGGAAGCCATGCTCTAGCATTGCTGATTTTCTTACGGGCATGACTGTTCTCACTTTTTCTGAAGATCCTGTGGCTGCGGCCAAAGTTTCTGAAGACTTTGCCAAAGATAACGAAAAATTCGTGATTCTTGGTGGATCAATGGGTGAGAACGCTCTGGACCGAGCCGGTGTATCGGCTGTGTCGAAAATGCCGTCACGCGAAGAACTCATAGCTTCTATCGCAGGCATGTTAGGCGCACCAGCATCGAATATCGCCGGGGCTATTGGTGCACCTGCAAGTAACATCGCATCCATTATATCCTCAATTGAGGATAAGGCGGCAGCGTAAGCAAAAGTCTGAGTGGCGCGTGATTTAATTATCAACGCGTTAGAACACATAAATTGTAACGGAAAGAGCTGATAAAATGGCTGATCTGAAAAAAATGGCAGAAGACATCGTTGGTCTTACTCTGCTTGAAGCGCAAGAATTGAAAACAATCCTTAAAGACGAGTATGGTATTGAGCCGGCCGCTGCTGGCGCAGTAATGGTAGCTGGAGGAGCAGATGCTGGTGCTGCTGCTGAGGAAGAAAAGTCAGAATTCGATGTGGTATTGAAAAATGCAGGCGCTTCCAAAATCAATGTCATAAAGGAAGTGCGTGGGATCACTGGACTAGGTCTGAAGGAAGCTAAAGACTTGGTTGAAGCTGGTGGCAAGATAAAAGAGGGAGTGGATAAGGCTGAAGCTGAAGATGTGAAAGCGAAGCTGGAAGCAGTCGGCGCTGAAGTCGAGCTGGCCTAAATCGCGTTCTGCGAAGGTTAATATAAGAAAGCTAGTATTTAGTTTAACTTATCACCCTCGGTAAAAATTATTGGCTGGGCGCGTATATCACGCGCTCAGCTACACGTATCTCGGCAAGAACTTAGCTGTAAGTTTTTTCCAAGATGCGGTTTGCCAAGTCGGGAGGCTGCCTGTGGGAAGGTGGCTACGAATAGACTTGAGCCCATCATCTCAAAGGGGCAGCGCACCGTAGCCCGACGGTGTGCATCCAGAGAATGCTGAAAGGTGACATACAGTATGGCGCAATCGTTCCTTGGCCAGAAACGTCTTCGTAAATATTTTGGTAAAATCCATGAAGTGCTGGATATGCCTAATCTGATTGAAGTCCAAAAATCTTCTTATGACTTGTTCTTAAATTCCGGCGAAGCTGAGATGCCTACAGATGGCGATGGGATACAAGGTGTGTTTCAATCAGTATTTCCAATTAAGGACTTTAATGAGACGTCGGTTCTTGAATACGTAAAGTATGAACTTGAAAAGCCAAAATACGACGTGGAAGAGTGTCAACAACGTGACATGACATACAGCGCGCCATTAAAGGTTACCCTGCGTTTGATAGTCTTCGATGTGGACGAAGACACGGGTGCCAAGTCAGTTAAAGACATCAAAGAGCAAGATGTCTTCATGGGCGATATGCCATTGATGACCCCTAATGGTACGTTTATAGTAAATGGCACTGAGCGGGTAATCGTAAGTCAAATGCATCGTTCACCGGGTGTATTTTTTGACCATGATAAAGGTAAGACGCATTCCTCAGGGAAGCTGTTGTTTGCTTGCCGCATTATTCCTTACCGTGGAAGCTGGTTAGATTTTGAATTTGACGCAAAAGACTTAGTATTTGCACGTATTGATCGCAGGCGAAAATTACCTGTAACGACACTCCTTTATTCTCTTGGCCTTGATCAAGAGGCTATAATGGACGCCTATTACAACACAGTTACCTATACGTTGAAGAAGAAGAAAGGTTGGGTCACGCCGTTCTTTCCAGATCGTGTGAGAGGGACACGTCCAACATATGACCTAGTTGATGCAAAAACTGGTAAAATTATCGCAGAAGCCGGAAAAAAGGTTACGCCGCGTGCTGTAAAGAAACTAATTGATGAAGGTAAAGTGAATGACCTATTGGTGCCTTTTGAGCATATAGTAGGAAAGTTTGTCTCCAAAGACATCATCAATGAGGATAATGGTGCTATCTATGTCGAGGCCGGTGACGAACTGACCTTAGAGTATGATAAAGACGGCACTTTGATTGGTGGGACAGCCAAAGAATTAATTGATGCTGGTTTTTCAGAAATACCCGTGTTGGACATAGATAATGTGAACGTAGGCCCCTACATGCGCAATACTATGGCTAGCGATAAGAATATGAACCGCGAAACGGCTCTGATGGATATTTATCGTGTTATGCGCCCAGGCGAACCGCCTACGGTTGAAGCGGCATCTAATCTTTTTGACACTTTGTTTTTTGATAGTGAACGTTACGATTTATCTGCTGTTGGTCGCGTGAAAATGAATATGCGCCTCGCTCTTGACGCGGATGATACCCAGCGGACGCTGCGTCGTGAAGATATCGTCGCTTGCATTAAGGCATTAGTTGATTTGCGGGATGGCAAAGGTGATATTGATGATATTGATCACCTCGGAAATCGCAGAGTGCGTTCTGTAGGCGAATTGATGGAGAATCAGTACCGTGTGGGCCTTTTACGAATGGAGAGAGCTATAAAGGAACGGATGTCATCAGTTGAGATTGATACCGTAATGCCGCAAGATCTTATTAATGCAAAACCTGCTGCGGCGGCTGTTCGTGAATTCTTTGGGTCTTCTCAACTTTCGCAGTTTATGGATCAGACAAACCCTCTTTCGGAAGTTACACATAAACGGCGCCTGTCCGCTCTTGGGCCAGGTGGTTTGACCCGTGAGCGTGCAGGCTTTGAAGTCCGTGATGTACATCCGACCCATTACGGTCGAATGTGCCCGATTGAGACGCCCGAAGGTCCAAATATTGGACTAATCAACTCGCTTGCCACCTTCGCTCGCGTAAATAAATATGGTTTTATTGAAACTCCATATCGCGTCGTAAAAGAAGGCCAGGTAACTGACGAAGTTCATTACATGTCTGCTACTGAAGAAATGCGTCACACTGTGGCTCAAGCAAACGCGACGTTGGATGAAGATGGTAACTTCATAAATGAAATGGTCAACACTCGTAAGTCTGGTGATTACACACTTTCACCTGTTGAAAGTGTGGACTTGATCGATGTCAGTCCAAAGCAATTGGTTTCCGTCGCGGCCTCTTTGATCCCGTTTCTAGAGAATGACGATGCAAACCGCGCTCTTATGGGTTCTAACATGCAACGCCAAGCGGTTCCTTTGCTTCAGGCTGAAGCTCCGCTTATAGGCACAGGGATAGAGCAAGTTGTGGCTCGGGATTCTGGCGCAGCTATTACGGCCAAACGAGCAGGCATCATCGATCAAGTCGATGCTACAAGAATAGTTATTCGTGCTACCTCAGACTTGGAGTTGGGTGATGCGGGCGTTGATATTTACAGAATGCGTAAGTTTCAGCGTTCGAACCAGAATACCTGCATCAATCAACGGCCTTTAGTTAAAGTGGGCGATACGGTGCAGAAAGGTGAAGTAATTGCTGACGGTCCTTCTACCGATATGGGTGAGCTGGCATTAGGTAAAAACGTTGTCGTGGCATTTATGCCTTGGAATGGCTACAACTATGAAGATTCAATACTGATTTCCGAACGTGTTTCGCGTGATGATGTTTTTACATCGATTCATATCGAGGAATTTGAAGTAGCTGCTCGTGATACCAAGCTCGGCCCAGAAGAAATTACTCGGGATATTCCGAACGTAGGTGAGGAAGCTCTGCGCAATCTTGATGAGGCAGGTATAGTTTATATTGGTGCAGACGTTGAGCCAGGTGACATCTTGGTAGGCAAAATTACACCCAAGGGCGAAAGCCCAATGACACCAGAAGAAAAATTACTCCGTGCCATTTTTGGTGAAAAGGCATCTGACGTTCGTGATACGTCGCTGCGCGTTAAACCGGGTGACTTCGGTACGGTTGTTGAGGTGCGTGTTTTCAATCGGCATGGTGTTGAAAAAGACGAACGGGCCCTTCAAATTGAACGAGAAGAAGTTGAAAGACTAGCGCGAGATCGGGATGATGAATTGGCAATCTTAGATCGTAATATCTACGCCCGTTTGGGTGATATGCTTTTGGGAAAAGAGATTGCTAAAGGTCCAAAAGGTCTAGAATCTGGGTCCAATGTCGCCGCTGATATGCTGGAGGCATACCCTCGCTCCGCTTGGTGGCAAATTGCATTAAAAGATGAAAAATCAGCACAAGTCGTCGAAGCTCTGAATGAACAGTACGAAGCGCAGAAGCGCACTTTAGACGCCCGCTTTGAAGACAAAGTCGAGAAGGTGCGTCGTGGTGACGATCTGCCTCCAGGTGTAATGAAAATGGTTAAAGTGTTTATTGCGGTGAAGCGTAAACTTCAACCAGGCGATAAGATGGCAGGCCGCCATGGTAACAAGGGGGTTATCTCCAAGGTAGTGCCGATGGAAGATATGCCGTTTTTGGCGGATGGTACTCCGGTAGACTTTTGCTTGAATCCGCTAGGTGTTCCATCCAGAATGAACGTTGGCCAGATTCTAGAAACCCATATGGGGTGGGCTGCACGTGGTTTAGGCGAGTCTGTAGATGAAGCATTACAAGACTTCCGTCGTAGTGGTGATATGACGCCAGTGCGCAATGCGATGAGCCACGCATACGGTGAAAGCGTTTATAACGAGGGCATCGCGAACATGGATGAGGAGCAACTTATTGAGGCCGCCAGCAATGTAACAAGCGGTGTACCGATTGCAACTCCTGTATTTGACGGCGCGAAAGAAGCTGATGTTAACGATGCGCTCGAACGTGCTGGCTTTTCAACCTCGGGTCAATCAGTTTTGTTTGACGGAAGAACAGGTGAGCAATTTGCTCGTCCGGTTACAGTTGGAATAAAATACCTTTTGAAATTGCACCACTTAGTCGATGACAAAATTCACGCTCGGTCAACAGGCCCGTATTCTTTGGTAACCCAGCAACCACTTGGCGGTAAAGCACAGTTTGGTGGACAACGGTTTGGAGAAATGGAAGTTTGGGCTCTGGAAGCTTATGGCGCAGCATACACCCTGCAAGAAATGTTGACAGTGAAATCGGATGATGTTGCTGGTAGGACTAAAGTGTATGAAAGCATCGTAAAAGGTGAGGATAACTTTGAGGCTGGAGTGCCGGAGTCATTCAACGTTCTTGTCAAAGAGGTACGTGGATTGGGCCTTAATATGGAACTTTTGGACGCGGAGGAAGATGAATAAGAAAATTCAACTAATTTTCTTGGCTAGGTTTTTAAATAAAAAACCATGGCACAGCTTCCAACACGTTGCCCGAAAAATTGAGGTAAAAATATGAACCAAGAACTTACAAATAACCCGTTTAACCCGCTTGCGCCTCCAAAGGTTTTTGACGAAATCAAGGTTTCATTAGCATCGCCTGAACGGATACTTTCATGGTCTTTTGGAGAAATTAAAAAACCAGAGACAATAAATTACCGCACTTTCAAGCCGGAGCGTGATGGTTTGTTTTGCGCACGTATCTTTGGACCGATTAAAGATTACGAATGCCTATGTGGCAAATACAAGCGTATGAAATACCGTGGCGTTGTCTGTGAAAAGTGTGGTGTAGAGGTCACCCTGCAAAAGGTTCGTCGTGAGCGCATGGGCCATATTGAACTGGCTTCTCCAGTAGCACATATTTGGTTTCTTAAGTCACTGCCGTCACGCATTGGTTTAATGCTGGACATGACACTTCGTGATTTAGAACGTGTTCTTTATTTTGAAAATTACGTTGTAATCGAACCTGGGCTTACAGACCTAAGCTATGGTCAGATGCTTTCAGAAGAAGAGTATATGGATGCGCAGGACGCGTTCGGTATGGATGCATTCACCGCGAATATTGGTGCAGAGGCTATTCGCGAAATGCTTAGTATGATTGACTTGGAGGCTGAGGCAGATCAACTTCGAGCTGACTTAAAAGAGGCAACGGGTGAGCTAAAACCAAAAAAGATTATCAAGCGTTTGAAAGTTGTTGAATCCTTTCTAGACTCTGGAAATCGGCCAGAATGGATGGTGCTTACGGTAATACCTGTGATTCCTCCAGAGTTGCGTCCACTTGTGCCATTAGATGGTGGACGTTTCGCCACCTCGGATCTCAATGACTTATATAGACGAGTTATTAACAGAAATAACCGCCTTAAACGCTTAATTGAGCTTCGGGCACCTGATATTATCGTACGAAACGAAAAGCGGATGCTGCAAGAATCTGTAGACGCGCTTTTTGATAATGGGCGTCGTGGTCGGGTGATTACTGGTGCCAACAAGCGGCCACTTAAATCACTATCTGACATGTTAAAAGGCAAGCAAGGACGTTTTCGTCAGAACCTGTTAGGTAAACGCGTAGATTTCTCTGGCCGTTCGGTTATTGTGACAGGGCCTGAATTGAAGTTGCATCAGTGCGGTCTGCCAAAGCAGATGGCGCTCGAATTATTCAAACCGTTTATATACAGTCGCTTGGAGGCTAAAGGCCTTTCCAGCACTGTTAAACAAGCGAAAAAGTTAGTTGAGAAAGAGCGTCCTGAGGTTTGGGACATACTTGATGAGGTCATTCGTGAACACCCAGTAATGCTAAACCGTGCGCCAACCCTGCACAGATTGGGAATTCAGGCTTTTGAACCAGTCTTAATCGAAGGTAAAGCGATCCAACTTCATCCGCTTGTATGTTCTGCTTTTAATGCTGATTTTGACGGTGACCAAATGGCTGTACACGTACCGTTAAGCCTTGAGGCTCAGTTGGAAGCCCGTGTATTGATGATGTCGACTAACAATGTTTTGTCGCCTGCTAATGGTGCTCCGATTATCGTTCCATCGCAAGATATGATTTTGGGTTTGTACTATGTAAGCTTGGAACGGGCAGGCCTGAAGGGCGAAGGCATGGTTTTTGGTTCAATAGAAGAAGTGCAGCACGCGCTCGATAGTGATGTTGTGCACTTACATTCTAAAATTGTAGCCCGTCTGCCCCAGATCAATGCAGAAGGGCTGGAGATTACGCAACGTTTTGAAACCACACCTGGACGTGTTTTGCTGGGTTCATTATTGCCGGTAAATAACAAAGCACCGTTTGAGCTGGTAAATCGTCTACTGCGTAAGAAGGAAGTACAACAGGTTATCGATACAGTATACCGATACTGTGGTCAAAAAGAGTCTGTTATATTTTGTGACCATATCATGACAATGGGATTCCGACACGCATTTAAATCAGGTATTTCTTTTGGTAAAGACGATATGCTTATTCCCGACACTAAGTGGCCAATTGTTGATGATACAAGAGAGCAGGTAAAAGGTTTTGAACAACAGTACATGGACGGTCTGATCACTCAAGGTGAGAAGTACAATAAAGTTGTTGATGCTTGGTCTAAGTGTAATGATAAAGTTACTGATGCCATGATGGGCTCCATCTCTACTGCTCAAACTGACGATGACGGGTCCCAACGTGAACCAAATTCGGTGTACATGATGGCCCACTCCGGTGCGCGTGGTTCAGTAACTCAAATGAAGCAATTGGGTGGCATGCGCGGGTTGATGGCTAAGCCGAATGGTGACATTATTGAGACCCCAATTATTTCGAATTTCAAAGAAGGTCTAACCGTTCTTGAATATTTTAATTCGACGCATGGAGCTCGTAAAGGTTTATCAGATACAGCGCTGAAAACTGCAAACTCTGGTTATTTAACCCGTCGTCTTGTCGACGTTGCGCAAGATTGCATTGTTCGGATGCGGGACTGTGGAACTGAGACCTCTATTACAGCTGAAGCAGCCGTAAATGATGGTGAAATAATTTCCTCCTTAGCTGAACGGGTGTTGGGTCGTGTTACCGCTGAAGACGTGCTACGTCCTGGTACAGATGAGATATTAATTGCACATGGAACGCTGATTGACGAACGGATGGCTGACTCCGTTGATGAAGCTAGCGTGCAGTCTATTAGGATTCGATCGCCACTTACCTGTGAAGCGGAAGAGGGTGTTTGCGCTGCTTGCTATGGTCGCGATTTAGCGCGTGGTACAATTGTAAATAACGGTGAAGCCGTAGGTATTATCGCCGCGCAGTCCATTGGTGAACCTGGTACTCAATTGACCATGAGGACATTCCATATCGGTGGTGTTGCGCAAGGCGGTCAACAATCCTTCCTCGAGGCCAGTCAAGAAGGCAAAATTATCTTTGAAAATGCTCAAATATTGGCAAATCCATCTGGTGACATTCTTGTTATGGGTCGTAACATGAAGCTGATTATTCAGGATGAAAATGGTGATGAACGAGCCAATCACAAACTGGGTTATGGTACCACGTTATTTGTCACTGAGGGTCAAAAAGTTGTCCGCGGCGACAAGCTGTTTGAGTGGGATCCCTACACATTGCCGATTATTGCTGAAAAAGCGGGAACGTCTAAATATGTTGATCTTGTTAGTGGGATTGCTGTCCGTGATGAGACTGATGATGCAACAGGCATGACGCAGAAAATCGTGATTGACTGGCGAACTGCACCTAAAGGTAACGAACTAAAGCCTGAGATTATTTTAGTTGATGCTAACGGAGATCCAGTTCGCAATGATGCCGGTAACCCGGTTACATATCCTATGTCGGTTGATGCCGTTTTGTCTGTCGAAGATAGTGATGAAGTCAAAGCAGGGGATGTTATTGCAAGGATTCCTCGTGAAGGGGCTAAAACTAAGGACATAACCGGTGGTTTGCCGCGGGTGGCAGAACTCTTTGAAGCGCGACGCCCGAAAGATAATGCGATTATTGCGGAAATTGATGGTTATGTTCGCTTTGGAAAAGATTATAAGAATAAGCGCCGTATTGCGATTGAGCCAGCAGACGAAACCTTGGAAAAGGTTGAGTATATGGTCCCAAAAGGTAAACACATCCCCGTTGTTGAGGGTGATTTTGTCCAGAAGGGTGATTACATCATGGATGGCAATCCAGCGCCCCATGATATCCTGGCCATAATGGGAGTTGAAGCTTTAGCGAACTATATGATTAACGAAGTCCAAGAGGTTTATCGCCTGCAGGGCGTGAAGATCAATGACAAGCATATTGAAGTTATAGTGCGCCAGATGCTACAAAAGTGGGAAATACAAGACTCTGGTGACACCACGCTGCTGAAAGGTGAGCACGTGGATAAACAAGAGTTTGACGAGGCTAATGAAAAAGCTCTGTCTAAAAAGGGTCGTGTAGCTAAAGGTGAGCCAATCTTACTGGGTATAACCAAAGCATCTTTGCAAACCCGAAGCTTCATTTCTGCAGCGTCTTTTCAAGAAACCACCCGTGTTCTTACCGAAGCGTCGGTGCAGGGTAAACGCGATAAACTTGTTGGTCTGAAAGAAAATGTGATTGTTGGTCGCTTGATACCAGCGGGTACAGGTGGTGCGATGCAAAATGTACGTAAGGTTGCCACTGATCGTGATAACGTGGTTATTGAAGCACGTCGGGAAGAAGCAGAAGCGGCTGCTCTGGCAGCTCCTTCTTCGGATGATATAGTTGGTGGCGATATATTCGAAAACGTTGTCGACCCAGTGGACGATAGCATAGAGTAATTAAAGATTTGATTTAGAAAAGCCCCTTCGGTCTGCTTGGGGGCTTTTTACCTATTTAGCTTGCCCCTGCAAGAAATCTTAAAAGTTAAAACTTGTGTAAATTGATGCCGAATTTTGTTCATTCATAAGCGCCTCTATGGTGGTCAAATTTATCGATGTTAATTTGTTTATCTGGTCGACTAGCAAGACGATACTATTTTTTGAGATTTTTTAGCCTTATTTATAAATACTATTGTCACCCATTTGATAACTTGAATGACTTAGATATTCCGTAGGAAATGTCTCTGATGATTGAGTAAGGAAAACTTTCGCTTTGTTTGATTACGATAGTCAGAACTGTTGACACTATCTGCGACTCCTCATATACGCGCGACAGTTCGGAGTGAGGGTTACATCTAATCTCTGATATCATAACTAAAGTGGACACGATCCGGCCTTTCAATTGGTCCGATCCTCTGGAAACCGGCCGTGTCGATCTCATAAGGGGTCGAAGCGGTTGCTTCGCATTCGTAGATGCACGAAATGTGAGAATTTTTAACCGCGGGACTTACCCGCCTGACATGTGTTGATGAGACGGGAAAAGATCTGCAATGCCAACGATCCAACAGCTGATCCGCAAGCCGCGCCAGCCAAAAATAAAGCGCTCAAAGTCACTTCATTTAGAAGGTAACCCGCAAAAACGCGGGGTGTGCACTCGCGTGTACACAACGACACCCAAGAAGCCTAATTCGGCAATGCGAAAAGTTGCCAAGGTTCGCTTGACCAACGGGTTTGAAGTAATCAGCTACATTCCGGGGGAAAGCCATAACCTTCAAGAGCACTCTGTTGTATTGATCCGTGGCGGTCGTGTCAAAGACCTTCCAGGCGTGCGATATCACATACTTCGGGGGGTCTTGGATACGCAAGGCGTTAAAGATCGTAAACAACGTCGGTCCAAATACGGCGCTAAGCGTCCCAAATAAGGAAATCATTAGATGTCACGTCGTCACGCCGCAGAAAAACGCGAAGTCTTACCTGACGCCAAGTATGGCGACAAGGTATTGACGAAATTTATGAACAATTTGATGCTTGATGGTAAAAAATCAACAGCCGAACGCATTGTATACAGTGCCTTGGATCGCGTTGAAACAAAAATAAAGCGGGCGCCGCTCGAAGTATTCCACGAAGCTCTAGATAATATCCAACCTTCAGTAGAAGTTCGTTCTCGGCGGGTAGGTGGTGCAACATATCAGGTGCCGGTCGAGGTTCGACCGGAGCGCCGTCAAGCGTTAGCCATCCGTTGGCTGATAAATGCGAGCCGTGGCCGGAACGAAAACACAATGGAGGAACGGCTCGCTGGTGAATTGATGGATGCCGTCCAATCCCGTGGGTCTGCTGTGAAAAAGCGCGAAGACACTCACAAAATGGCCGACGCTAATAAAGCATTCAGCCACTATCGTTGGTAACACAGAATATTCTGAGGAAGCAGTTCCATGGCACGCGATTATCCGCTCGACCGCTATCGTAATTTTGGCATTATGGCCCACATTGATGCTGGCAAAACAACATGTTCAGAACGCATTCTGTACTACACTGGTAAGTCTCACAACATTGGTGAGGTTCATGACGGTGCCGCCACCATGGATTGGATGGAACAGGAGCAGGAGCGGGGCATTACTATAACTTCGGCTGCTACGACTACCTTTTGGGAGCGTACGGAGGACGG
>Ga0233438_10001060_pt1 | contig 31689 bp, 34 predicted proteins | sample SI_123_September_FD_182720 | JGI IMG/M metagenome (GOLD analysis project Ga0233438, IMG submission 182720) | Seawater microbial communities from Saanich Inlet, British Columbia, Canada - SI_123_September2016_10_MG | ecosystem: Environmental > Aquatic > Marine > Inlet | place: Canada: British...
TCAATCGTCCCAAAATCCTTCAGCGATAACGCCGCAGTCAATGTCGTCTTACCATGGTCTACGTGACCAATCGTACCCACATTCATATGGGGCAATGTGCTCTCATATTTATCTGCCATACTCGTCTCCTTTCTTTAACAAATGCATTTCAAGCCCATAACCGGAATTGAACCGGTGACCTCTTCCTTACCAAGGAAGTGCTCTACCCCTGAGCTATATGGGCATCATAACTCATATATTTTGAGAGCGGGTGATGGGAGTCGAACCCACGTCATCAGCTTGGAAGGCTGAGGTTCTACCATTGAACTACACCCGCTTTACCCAGGATCGTTCGCACCATTGCCTGGCTCTCAGCCAAGCCAGTATAGCTATCTGATTCAACGAAGACAACAGCAGCATAGACAACTAAAACAATCGATGCGTCAAATGTTTTCAAGAACCAGTTTAAACATACCCCAAGTTAAGATCACTATAAATGGAAAATGACTGCCTGGATTTTCAACAATTAAATCAACTTCACGCTTTTCGCTATCACGGTAATGAAAGCGTTGATGGCCATCTTGTTGCAGTTCTATCATGGCTACTAGCTGATTGAACATATAAGTTTCAATTAATTTGCTATCGTTGATGTAACACAGATATCGCGATTTGCTCTTTTCATCTCCCACTATTTTATAAATTCAACTTCCGCCTAAGTAAAATAGAATCATCGCCACACGACATAGGCCACTATCAACATACAATTTTTGAACTTTCAGTCCATAACATGACCCCAAATATCATGAACATCAACCCACCACTGTCAAAGCTGGAAATAAGGTACTTCAGATGCATAATCCCGATCGGGCTAATCACGTTGACCCCTTACCCTCTCATCACTATAATAATACCGAAAGGGTTTATTTATGCAGCATTTGATTGATACCAAGCAGCTCGGCACCATGATTCGTGACGCACGCAAAAAACAACAGCTGACGCAAGCGCAGCTAGCGGGGATGAGTGGTGTAGGTGTTCGCTTCGTCTGTGACCTGGAACGTGGCAAGGCATCCTGTCAGATTGGCAAATCTATCATGGTAGCACAAATGCTTGGACTGACTATCATCGTTGATGGAAATCCTACATGAGCCGGATACTTAATGTTTATCTGCATGACATGCTTACAGGTCAGCTCATTCAGGGCCGCAGTGGAACCTTGCCCTACTTTATACCACCAATAAGCCGGTATTAGCACCAGCTTACGATTTGCTGAGCACAGCGATTTATCCAGAACTATCGACAAAGATGGCCATGAAAATTGGTGGCAAATACCAACCAGGAGATGTTTTTTTACGTCACTGGCACCAGTTGGCTGCAGACACAGCTACTGCTCGTAAAAACTTAACCAAACAATTACAAGATCTTAGTTATCAATGTCTCAAGCAAGCTGAAAACCTCAAGCGCCACCTCCTCAAAAGCCAGCTAACTTCACCAGTTTATGACCAAATTATCGAGATCATCCATGATCGCTCTCACAAAATCATTCAGCAATGTCGCTAATATCCCATCAAATGTGATCATAGACCCACTGCCAATCATCCAATAAAAATGCTAGCATTAAAATCTAACATGGTGGAGCTAAAAAGGAGCCCGACAATGACTAACCAGCCAATGATTGAATCACTCAAAGTCGCACTTGCTGACAGTTTCAGCCTATACCTTAAAACGCTGAACTATCACTGGAACGTTGAAGGACCTCACTTTAAAACCATTCATGAATTACTAGAATCGCAGTATGAAGATTTAGCCGGCGCCATTGATGAGCTCGCTGAACACATTCGAATGCTGGGTGATAAAGCACCTGGCACATCAAAGGCCTTGGCCAAAATCACCAATATCGAAGATGGTGATGAATATGCAGATGCAAACACCATGCTCAAACACCTCATTGAAGATCAAAAAACCATCATCAAGACATTGACACAAGGCATCAAGCAAGCACAAGCAGTAGAAGATGAAGTGATTGCTGGTGCACTCACTGATCGTATTCATGTCCACCGCAAAAACCTTTGGATGCTCTCAGCAACCATCAAATAATTAATATTTTTGACAAAATTTCATCGACAATAGCTATCAAAAAGTGCCTATCAGAGAAATTCTTGGACTGGCACATAGGCTACTTGATCAGTTACCTCAAGTTGCTTTTTATCCAACCGGCTAATGCTTGTTCACTGAGATTTCCTGATGCTAATTGGATAAATACTTGATATTTATCCGGACTGGCGGCAGTTAAATCGTGACCATTCATGTTTAAAAATAATCGACAAATGATCAATGCTGTTCGCTTATTACCATCAACAAAAGGATGATTTTTTGCAATTCCGTAGCATAAGTACTATAGCCGCTAAATCAGGCTTTGGATTAAAATAATAATATAGATTTTTTGGTTTGGTCAGAGCAGATAAGCGGTTTCATCACGCGTGCCATCGACACCGTCATGTTCAGCAATTTACCCTCAATAAATGTCTTTAACAACATTCTCTAAAATCCAAATAAACTCAGCCATTATTTAGCTAGTTTACTAAGCACATCACGGTCCTGGCGCATGATCTTCTCAGCAGCATCGACTTGCTCAACAAACTCGGGGTCATATGGACTTAATTCAACACCATCAGGTGTCTGCACAGCATACAGTATATCCCCCTTAGTCACACGCAATCTCGTCAATACTTCCTTAGGCAAAACGATTCCAACTGAGTTACCAATTGATGTCACTTTTATACGAGCCATATTAAGCCTCCATGTTGACAATATCATAATACAAAGCGCTAACATCAAAAAAATACCACAAAAAGATTGCGAAGATTATCGATCACCACTTAAAAATCAGGCATATCACTGGGCTCATTGTGAATTAGCCACCATTGCCTGTTACATGACTCTTTAAATACCTTTGGTAATAAATGGTAATATCTGTCACAAGATTTTTTGAGCATGTTGATTTACTCGAATTTCTATATTTTCTTCAATGAGGCCTACCTAATTTAGTAAGCGTTCGTTTTAAAAAATCTGCTCTTTTATATTTTCCAGCTTTAGCTCATTCTTTTTAAATTTCTAAAATCATTCACGCGCCACCATCACATAAAAAAACCACCAGGCTACAAAGCTGACCTTACCATAACCAATTTCAGCGTACTGCAGTCGATAATCAAAAACTTCCGCTTAGTATGCTTAAAACAAACTTCAGAACTACACCATCATTTTAACCAAAATCATACGCTAAAACCCCTTCCACTTCCCCTAAAACAAAGCAAGTTGTCATTACTTTTTCACAAAACCCCAAGTCCTTCAGAAAACCTTAAGCTTTGCCGTGTAAATTGATCAGCAATACCAAAGTGAAATTTTTAATTAACAATACAGGGGATAACCATGAAAACCGAGAAAACCGACGTGATGAAAACTTATCATAAAACTAATGAAGATTTGAAAAAATATGGTCTTGAGAAGCCTCAGTTCCTTAGCAATAAAAGCTTGGGTGTCAGGGTACTTGATCTTAGTGATGATCAATCTTTGAAAACTTATAAGACCGAAACAACTAGGGTACAAAAAGCCACAGAAAATTTAAAAGAAGAAAGTCAGAAACTACACAACAGTTTTGACAGTTTCCAGAATCCTGTTTCTGAAAGGCAAAGCGAGCACAATGCCCCCACCCAACTCCAGCAAAATACCTCAACCCAAACCAAGACCTACGCCAAACGTGGTGCTACTATAGGCTTGATAGCTGGAGTAATTGGATCTGGTGTTTTAGCTGGTTTATGGGCAACAGGCACTCTATCTCTAATTCCAGCCGTAACAATTGGGGCAATGACAATCCCGGCGATTGGAGTGACAATTGGAGCGGTAGCCTTAGGTATTGGGTTCTGCGCCTTAATAGGTGCCGGAATAGGTTCATTGAGTGGTCATCAAGTAAAAGTCAAGGATTCAAAAGAAAATCACATGACAAAAACACAAAATATTTTATTTGGGAGAGAGGAGTGGCTTTCGAATATAACTTCCATTGATGATGAATCGTTAGATAAAGAACCAATAGAAAGCTTAAAAAGTATAGAACTTTCAACAACTTCATTTGATGAAAGGAAAATGGGAAGCTTAGCAATTAGCGGAATTAGCGCTACAGAGAAAGACCTGTTTTCAAGTGAAATAAATATGCTTAATGAAATCGGACCAAAGACATAGAAGTGGTTGATTGGAGGGGGCAGGATTCGAACCTGCGAAGGCGAAGCCGGCAGATTTACAGTCTGCTCCCGTTGACCGCTTGGGTACCCCTCCGGATAAGCCTCTTATCCTGATAGAGTCTTTCTAAAATGTCAAATACTCTAGAACAAATATTCCTCTCGAACTGAGAGGAATTTTGTTTTACTAGATCATACAAAAATGACCTTGAAGATTTCAAATAAAAGCTTTTGATGTGTATCAATATTGGGTGATGGATATATCATGAGTTATTAACTTCAGCAAACCTTCATTTTTTCATTGTATATTACGCTCAACGACTATTTGAAATGGTTATTGATTAGACAGAGAGCGACATGAAAATTGAAAACGATTTAGTAACAAGTCATGTAGGTATCGAAAATACAAGAAGCCCAAAAGTGCAGTGGATTCATGAAATCAAACTCGTATCAACCACTGTATTTTGTACCGCAGTGATTTCGTCAATATGGCCGATTCAAGCTGGACTTGTCCCAACAGTCATTTCACCCGCCCTACTACATGGGGGCTTATTTTCGCTACTACCATTTCTGAGTACAGCCATACCAATCGTGTTAACGGCAGCTTTATTTGGTACTGGGATGTCCCTACTACTTAGCGCTGGCCACGCACTAGCAGCAATGCCTAACACTTTCGATCAACCAGCACCACTTGCGCCTCATGATCATCCATCGAACCCAACATGTGCACGTCAGCTGATAGACGACCAACCGCCAAGCTATAGCCAGGCTATGCAGCATAAGCAAGCTGAAATAAATAACCATAACTTTTTGGCAAGTCTGAACTAAAAATAGCCAAAGGATTGGAAATACTTAGTCTTGTCTGAGCCGCTCAGTGACAGCCATTGGTGTTGGGTAGCTTTTAACCACCCAATAAGAGGAAACAAAGAAGGTAATGAGGGTTGCTGACTGAATTAAGTATGAACCCTGCTCACAAAGTAGGTTGAGCGAGAGACCCATGTATGCAACCAGTAATGAAAACTCACTACTTTGCCCAAGACGAACACCAATTTCCCAACCGACTTTTTTTGTTTCACCAGATCGTTGTAATAACCAGCGAAAGATAAACGGCTTACCCACTAGAATAAGGAGGGCCAAGATACACGCTGGATAAATCACTTTCGCTGCCATATGTAGGTCAAAGGCAGCGCCAACAGAAAAGAAAAATAAGACCAAAAAGAAATCTCTCACTGGCTTTAAGCATTCAGCGATGTAGAGGGAGATCGAACTGGTTGCAATGGTCACGCCAGCTATAAAAGCGCCCACCTCATCGGTTAGCCCAAGGTGATTAGCAATTTCAGCTAATGTCAGGCACCAAGCAATCGCCATTAAAAACACATACTCACGAACGCTATCGTATCGCTGAATCAGTTTTAATAAGACATAGCGTTCAACTAAAAAAGCGGCGCCAACCAATAAAGGAAAACCTAAAACAATACGAAGTACATCAGCTACAGCAAAACCAACCATTCCCGCACCACCAAACCAAAGTAATACCACAATGGCTAATAAATCTTGTAGCAGTAAGATTGAAATCATGAGCTCACCAATATGCTGGTGGTGTAAAATCGTGGTTGGCAATAACTTCAACCCGATAATCGTACTTGAAAACATGACCGCTGAACCAATCAGCCAAGATTCTTTAAAACCAAAACCAAAGGCGTATGACACAGCAAAACCAGCTACCAAAAACATCAATGAGCTAATCAGCCCAACAGCCGAGGTTTGTTTCAAAGTGGCAAGCAAATTTTTAGGATCAAGATGTAAACCAAGTAGAAATAGCAAAAAGATAATACCAATATCACCTGACTGCTTAATCACCTGTTGATCATCCAGCAAGCCAAAACCAAATGGACCAAGTAAGACACCAACCAGAATGTAAGATGCCATCATGGACTGCTTAGTCCACAAAGCTAGCGTGGATAGCACCGCTGCCCCAAAGAAAATTAAAAACATAGCAGCAGTCATTTCATTCACAGGCATTACAGATCCTTCTCTTAAAAATAGCCAGCCGATAAGCCGGGTTCTGTCTAGGATAGTTATTTATCTGAGAGTTATGTCGCCACAACCCTTAAGCAGCCAACCCACATCTACCACACGAGCGATGTGTTGCAAACGCATTGATGCCTACTTGGCCTTGCTCCAAATGGGGTTTACCCTGCCCTGTTAGTTGCCTAACAGGCGGTGCGCTCTTACCGCACCTTTTCACCCTTACCATAACTGGCGGTTTATTTTCTGTGGCACTTTCCGTCAACTTTCGTTGCCCAGGTGTTACCTGGCATTTTGCTCTATGGAGCCCGGACTTTCCTCTGCTACATATAGCAGCAGCAACTATCTAGCTGGCACTTTATTAACGTAGCATAAAATAAAAATCTTTGCCAACCTAGACATCAGCACTTATCGAAAACGCCTTATGTTTATGCTAGTATGTTGATTTATTGAACGCTGCATGCAACGTCATTTACTATTAGCGTTACTAGCTGCCGTAGGCCTAACGCAATGTGCCAAGTCGCCTTCAAAAGCAGACTGGTCTGATCACAAACAATCAGCTTTATACGTAACCAGTCAAACAGATCATCCCACTGACCAAGCCTGTTTGCTCGCTAATGTTTTGGCAACACCAGCGCACCAGGCTGACGCCAAAGCGCTATTAACACAGGTGCCCATCAACCAGCCCTGTGCTTGGCTAGCGCGTGGTAAATTGGCCCTATTGGAACAAAAGCCAGCGACTGCAGCTAAGTACTTCAATCTCGTTCAGCAAACTGACGACCTTGATGATTATCTCCTCTCTCGTCACCTTCTTGGCTTTGCACTTCAAGCCCAAAATCAGTGGCGATCTGCACTCAACATTTGGGCTCAAGTGAGCAGCATGCTAACACCATCCCAGCAAGAGCAATATAACTTGGGCTTATGGCAACTACTTCAAAGTACTCCAACAGCGACTTTACAAAATATTCAATCAAACAATACGCAAGTCAATGGCTGGCTAGCACTTGCTCTAACGACACAAGCAAGTGAGATACAAACATGGCAAAGCAAGTACCCACATCATCCAGGCCAGCAACTAATCAAACAGCCTCTTTTAGATCAACCAGTGCCCAATATGCTTGTGCTTGCACTACCAAAGCAAGGCGCAAACGTTGAAGCTGGCCGCGCTATACAGCATGGTTTATTTGCTATGCATTTTCAGCAACCAAGTGGTATAAAGCAGATTCAGTGGATTGACTCGACGATTGAAAACTGGACTAAACAGTTGCCAGATACACCAGTTACCATTGTTGGGCTATTAACTCAAAAAGATGTAAATGATATTGCCAAAGAGCGTCCATCTACCAAAGTGTTAAATCTCCAATCAACTGATATCAAGACACAACTCAACCAATATGAATTTGATCAGTCCACTGCAACACAAGGATTACAAATCACGCAGTACCTTGCCAAAAGTGGCTACCAAAATCCTCTGATTATTAGTCAACAAGATCATGTCGATCAACCACTAGCAGCAAGCGTTGTGGAAAACTGGCCGTACCACCAACCAATTTCTTGGTACTTTTTACCTCAATCATCTACGATGGATCATCAACAAGCCATCCAAAAGCTCTTACGAATCGATGAAAGCCAGGATCGTATCGACCAAATCAAAGCAACATTTGATGCACCATTAATAGCTAAGCCACACCAATCATATGCTTTTGACATGACATTTGTGACAGGAAACAACCATTTTATACAAGAAACTCGGGCCATATTTAACTTCAATAATGCTGCTAGCCTACCTGTGTTTGCAACGCACCTACCAGTAGCCAAGCAAACATCATCTCGCCATGATTTTAGCCATATTAATTATTTCGACATTGATCACCAAGCTTTAGATTTACCAGCAGGGCAATCAGCTGATGCACAAGTGATCAAGAGCTTAAAGCAGCTGTACCCTAAACATTTTATCGCTTACCAGGCTGACTATCTCAAGGGCATCAATGCTTATCGCATCATACAGCGGCTACCCCTTTTACAAAACTTTAACGCATGGACATGTATGGGTATCAATGGGCCAATTTATAACCACCACCACCAAATCACGCAACCAATCACAGTTTGGCACCAAAAAGGTTCAGTTGACCAAATGAAAGCCTTGCCTCCTTGGCAAATTTGGCAATTACCGGCCCATTGACCAATCGATCGTTTTTCGGTTAGATTAATAACAATCACTCAATGAGATCGTTTTGATGAAAAAAATTGCCCTCAGCTGCATACTTGCCATTGGCCTTCATGGTTGCGCTGCCGTTATTATTGGTGCAGCAGCAACAGCTTCAGCAATTGTTTATGATCATCGGTCGCTCAAGACCATATATCAAGATCAAAAGGTTGCTCATCAGGCCTATCAACAATTAGATAAAAATCCACAGCTCAAGGGTTGTATGTTTAGTGTATCGAGCATTAATCGATCGGTATTATTATTAGGTCAAGTTAAAACGTCTGAACAACGCCTACTTGCAGAAAAAATCACCCGTCAAGTACCTCTTGTCAAGCGTATCTACAATCAAATTGAAATTGTTAAAAAAATCTCTGTCTGGGAAAGCACAAAAGATAGCTTTATCACAACCAAGGTAAAAACTGAAATGCTTGGACAAAAAGGCCTTCGATCTGCACAGATCAAAGTCGTAACTGCTGATTCCAATGTTTACCTAATGGGACTAGTCAATGCACAACAAGCATCACTAGCTGCTCAAACTGTCAAGAAGGTGTCAGGAGTGCATAAGGTTGTCAAACTGTTTGAGATTGGCAAATAATTATTTGAGTAATTTGAAAAGGCCTTTTTTCTTTTTGCCAGTAGTTGAATGAGCGCCGTCTCCTGTTACTCGACCTTTTTCATCAAAGGATAAACCCTGACCATTTTCTTTACAGAAGATGACCATCACTGCATCCATTGGCACATAGATCTGATGAATACCATCTGGAAATGATGCCCTAAAGGTTATGCAATCAGATTCAATATCTAAATCACGTATTGAGATTGGTGATATATTCAACACAATGCGACCTTGACCATCAATATATTGATCTGGAACCTCTACCTCAGGCTTTTTCGCGTTGACAACTAATTGAACTGTTTTTTCATGATCCACGACCCATTGATAAATCGCTTGAATTAGGTAAGACTTATTAGACTGCATACTCTTGACAGCGCATATCCATCTCTTGATCAGTCAAGCTAGCAAGAAACCATGATTTATTGAACATTCGATCAGCATAATCTTGCATCGATTTTGGAAATGTAGACATATCAATACCAAGACTCTCAAAACGCCACAGTAGTACCACTAAATAGAAATCGACCATTGAGTATGTGTTACTCATAAAATAATCAAAGTTGTCAAACAGTGGAACAATCAAATCAAACGCGTTATTTAGGGCCTCTCTAGAAGGCTGAACCTCTATATCACTGGTAATCTTATCAACAAGCGTATACCAATCTGTTTCAATCTGCCTCATCACCGTTCTGGCTTCAGATCTTTCAACTGGGCCAGGTGGGAACAAAGATGGGTGCGGAAATCGATCATCAAGGAATTCAACCATGATGTCAGCATGAATGATGGTTAACTGATGGTAAGCAAGTGATGGCAAATGACCATTTGGATTGATTTCCAAAAAATCATCAACAATAACTTGTCGCTGTTCATCCAGATCCGCATTCAATTCATGTTTTTCTATTTGAATAATGTCAACCTGCTTATTTTTTGCAGCTAAGACGCAACGTACCAAGTGACATCGAATATCAGATGGATCTGAGTATAAAACAATTGATGAACTTTTGGCCAATCCCATATGATTGCAATAATCCTATTATCGTTTTGAAAATTGACGTTTCTTTCTTGCTTTCGGCCGACCGCATTTCTTTGGCTCAACACGCCTTGAATCTCGAGTCGTCAATCCTGCTTTTTTTAGTAGACCACGCCAAGCGCCTTCTTCGCCCATTTTTTCTTCATCATAAGCTAGCAGAGCTCTTGTGATCCCAAGACGAATCGCTTGGCTTTGACCAGTAGTCCCGCCACCTCTGACAGTCACCTTAACATCAAATTGGTTGGACACACCCAACAAATTAAGTGGCTCTTGCAATGATAATTGATCTCTATTATTCGGAAAAAAATCAGACATATCCTTATCATTAATGATCACTTTGGGAGCTTTTTTTGTTTCCGCCAAATAAACACGAGCGACTGAGGCCTTTCTTCGGCCAAGGCCATGATGATAAGCTGTCATGATTTTACTTTATCCTCCGTCATTGACACAGGTTTTTGTGCTTGATGGGGATGACTTTCACCCTCATAAACCCATAAATTTTTCAACATTTGTCGACCCAATGGCCCTTTAGGAAGCATACCCTTGACCATTGATTTAATGACTCCAACTGCATCTTTTTCCAGTCGATCTTCCAAGTTGATTTGCTTAATACCACCTGGATGTTGCGTGTGATGATAATAAATTTTACCCAATAACTTATTACCTGTTACCTTGATTTGCTTAGCATTACAGATAACGACCACATCACCATTGTTCACATGGGGGGTGTATTGTGGCTTGTGTTTACCTTGTAATACCTTGGCCACTTTCGTGCCCAATCGACCTAATAGCCAATCCTTAGCATCGACATAATGCCATACTGGCTTAACATCTTCTTTTTTAAAAGAGCAAGTTGAGTGATACATTGCAATTAAATACAGATAGGGCTAGGATATTAAAGAACTTTATTCCATTGCGCAAGTTTTTTTTATCCTTAAGGTTCACTTAAGTTTTCCAGTTTAGGATAAAGATCAAAATCATCGAGGTAAGTTATGGCAGCGTCTACAAAATCAATCATAGAAGGGAAAATATTTGATGCAATACAAAACGGCAATATTAAAGATGCTGATGCCCTGAAGCAATATATCCAGCGACAAAGCGATGCTAAAGACCTAAATGCTATCACTGCAGAAATCGACAATTTAATCACTGACCAAAACAAAGCTGAATTAGATAATCGTCTAAGCAATCAATCAACTTCGGCTGCAGAAAAACTTACAGCAATTGGTAGCCTCGTTTTTAGTAACGCAGAAGCACAAGAAGATGACCAACCCAGCGCTTTACAATCTGCAGCTCAAAAGCAAAAATACGACGAAGATGCGCTAAAACCTCGCAATGCTGAGTTAGACAATATAGAGCAAAATAGCATTGGACGAAATGTTGATGATGCACTTCAGATACAAACTGACAAATATGGAAAGGTTTTCGACAATCGAAGAATGGGCCAAAAACTATTTGACAAAATTTATAAAGAAGGTGGCCTCATCAATCTCAATAAAAAAGTGGCCTTCACACCCGGCGCAACCACTAACCCGGTCGGGTGGAAAAGTACGCATCATGAAACAAGTAAAGGTTTTTATGAAAATGCTTTAAGAGCAGGTGTTCCTTGCCCTATGTATAGTAGTAAAGAAAAATCTTCTAGTGCAGTTTCTCTGATGCGAGATTTTATGCAGGCTCGAGATCAAAAAATCAAGGAGCTGTATCAAAATCATCCCAAAGAAAATCAGGGTGAACAAGATGGTGATTTATCAATCAATAGTTTATCTGCTTCGAAAGATACACTCGAGGTAGCAAATAATGAACAAGCACCCTCAATTACTACCACCAACAGAAACCTTCTATCTCCACAAGAGTGGCATAATGTAAACCTAGAGACATTCAAGCAGCAAGTAAACCCTGGAGAGGGCAAAAAATTATCTGATAAAAAAATTAAAGATATGACAGCAACTTACCTCAAAACACTGACGCCAGAGCATGTGGTGGAGTTAGCAGAAGAAATTGCAGTGTGTCCGACAAAAAACATAACTGTTGAGAATACTCGAGTGGTCGGTGCACTCAACAACCCACAAGTCCAACACTATGAAGAACAAAAAGAAGTACTTCAAAAAGATCACCTTCAATATATCAAAGAAGCTTTATTTACACCAGATGTCGCAATCGACCCTAGTGCCAGAGCAGTCATTAAAGATGGAAAGATTGAAGCAAAAGAGCATGCTAGTGGCCTCAATCAAAAAATCCAAAACTTGATTGGAATCAGAAACACCAGTAATGATAAAGAACAAATAGCGCAGCTCGTGCGTGGGGTTTGTGAAGAAGCTAATATCCAACCAAATTCAATATATAATAAAGGCGATCTAGATCAGCAAGAAGATCTTCAATCCAGCCAGAAGGCAGAGATTGACTCTGAATCACAAAAACTCGATGTACCAACACTCCTTGAAACTTTTGTGCGCAATAATACCACAGATTTCAACAATAAAGGTAGTCAGGCAGTTGAAACTGTGCAGAAAGAACTAAGTGATTCCTCTATTTCTCGTCAAGAATTGCAAGGTATAGATAGTAGTGTTAAACAAAGTAATCAAAGCTCAATTGTGAACCAGTAATAACAACATAGCTCTACCACCACTCATACTTTTTCCCCTTGAGTAAAGGTAGAGCTACTACCCTACCTACGCACATGTCTAGAGCGCCTGAGCCAACTGTCTAAATGATTTGCCAAGTTGATACAGAGCTGGCCGACGAAAGACAACTTCCACTGCCCTTATTGCCAGTTGGCGATATACAAAGGCAAACCGAAAAGCCGAAGCCAGCAACTGGGCTATAACCTCAGCCATCAAATGGATGGTCTGGTGAGAAGACACCTGTGCAGGTGAAAACTAAAAAGCTAATCAGGAAATGTATTGGAAAAAGTAAATCCCAAATCACCTAATCGCTTAGACTGCACCATTTGACCCTTGAGTAGAAGGTGATCTCCCATTTGACCAAATAGTATGCGGATGAGCCAACTAGGTAGCTTTAGCCAAAATGGCCGATGCAGATGTTTGGCTAACCTGCTGCCAAAAGTTGCTTGGGTCATCATAGTGGGGTTAACAACATGCAGCGGGCCATGGATCTGTGGATGATCTAATAACCACTGCACAAGGGCTACAACATCAGATAGTGAAACCCAGCTGATTGCTTGCTGGCCTGAGCCTAACTGTGAACCTAAACCAAACCAATAGCTTGGCCATAGACGCTTAAGCATCCCACCAGTACTCGATAACACAATCCCAAATCTCAATATCACCGTTTGTTGAGCGATGGTAGCTACTTCCCGCTCCCACGCTTTGACCACGTTCGCTAAAAATCCAGATGGTGATGGCTGATCATCTTCGGTGTAGGGCTTATGCTGCCCAGCTAAAGTATCGTGTAGTGGAAATAATCCAATGGCGCTCGCTTGTATGAGCCTAGGAGGCTGAGGCATTTTTTGACAAAATGCCACTACTGATCGCGTCACTTGCACTCGACTATCAAGTACCTTTTGACAAAACTGTTCAGTCCACCACCAACCTGCAATGGATTGACCAGCTAAATTAATCACAACCTGATAATCAGCTTGCATAGGATCCTGCTTGCACCACTGTGAGTAAGCTAAACACTGGCCGTATCGCTGAAGTTTTGCCAAACGTGAGGCGTTTCTACCCACCAGTACTAATGTATGATGCGGTGATAGTGATCGAGCTAATGCTTGCCCAATCATACCTGTTGCACCAATGATTAAAATCCGCATGCTCTTCTCCAAATTTAGCTTTGCACCGGTATAGCTCGTTTGCAAAAAATACCTTAAAACATTTTCATCTTTGATTGTAACGCAAGCCATGATCCAGTTGAAGCGTCACCCTGAGTGGTGTATTTGTATTTTAGGTCCTATCACTGCCCTATTACTCAACCTGTCTTTACACCAAATCACCATCCCACAAAAACCAATAGTCACTTGGACCCTTGCAAAGCTGAATCAAGTATTGCATCAACTGGAGCAAAATAGCCTACCCGTGTGGCGATTAACCCGACTAGATATACACGATTCAACGCTATGCCTGAATCTACAAACACATCACCACTACCAACAAATGCTGCCAATCACCTGGCAAAAGTTGCATTTACAGAACATACAATACAATCCACTTCGTTTTTGTATGATGGGGAAATAATGCATCCATTACAAGCTCGCTGGATTTTTAGCCTGATAGCAGGTTGCATACTAAGCAGCCACATATATTGCCTGCTACCACCTCCCCAAACCTCGCTGACCCAACTGATCAAACCATGGGTGCAACCGATTGCCCCACAGATACTTGATTCACTCATCCATGCACCTGGATACCAGCAACATCAAAGCCATCACTTTCAGGTCACAGTCAACTATGTACTACCAGCTTCAGCTTTTGATGCCTGGCAAACAGCCATGCAACCAATAGCGCATTGGGGGATTGATAACTGGCACATTGTGTTAATTAATCAGCAACTTCATCTACAAGGAACCTATCATGCGCCTTATTAAATGGTCTTTATGTCTTTTACTCACCATTAGCTGCGCTCGAGATAATCCTTTCAACTGGCTACCATTGCCGATCAAAGACCATGACCACATAACTGTCCATCAATCTCATACCACCTTCAAACAGCTACTCACTGCATTAAGCCCACTTTATCACCGCAGCCTCATGTATACCTGTAAAAGTAATAAGCCCATTGATATTCAGGTTGACTACCTACCCACCAATCAACTGATCAAGCAATTAGCCCGTCAACAACATTGCCAAATCACAACTCAGCCGAATTTATGGGTTGTGCAAGATCAACCCGAGTTAATCGCCAAGTGGCTTACCCTCACCAATCACTCAGAGCAATCGCTACAATCACTTGCCGCTGCTTTAAACAAACACCCTAAGGTCAAAGTGCATCGTCACCCTCACACACAAAAATTATGGATTCAAGCGCCAGCCACGCTATGGGAAAGTTTGATTATTCCCTGGAAGACGCACCATCACCAACCGATTCAACTTGGGGTACAAGCGCATCTAGTGGCTGTAGAAAAAACTTGGCGCAAAGGATACTCGATTCATTTGAGTGAACCAGCCGCCAAACCCATATTAGCTATTGATCCTGCTAGCACCCTTATTAAACAAATGACACCCACCATCTTATCGCAGTTTTTTACCTGGTTAGAGTCAAACCATCAAGGACAAGTGATGGCATCACCCTATTTGACCATCACCAGTGGTCAACCTGCCACGCTAGATAATAAACTGCTGATTCCTTACACCATCACTAATAGCCGTGGCACAAAAACCACTGAATTCAAAGAAGCATCTATTGAGCTACATATCACCGCACAAGCACAACAACATCAAGCAGAAGTACAATTAACACTTGCTATGGATTCAGCGCACACTGATGCCCCACACCAGCTAACTAAAAGGAGAATTAAAACGCAGCTAGTGATGCCTTATCACCAACATCACCTCGTTGCAAAATTGATCCTCAGCGAAAGCATTCAATCCAATCAAACAAATATTTTAGCTAAGATTCCAGCATTAGGTCAGCTATTTAAACAAAAAAATCAGCTCAATGGTCAAAAAGAACTGTGGTGCTTTATTCGGCTAACACGACAAGAAAAAATAAAAAACTAGAGATTTGATTTAAGGCTCTCACTCTAACCACAAACCAACATCGATGAGTCACAAGAGGACCAAAAAGGCCCCTAATAGGGCCTTTTTGTTCCAACAGATGATATTACAGCTTAACGCTAACACCGGCGTTAAAAAGATCAGCATGTGCTGATGATTGCTTATAACGACCATATGAAGCGTGAACACAGTAGTGCTTATTCACGTTCATTAAGTAGTTCAGCAAAAGTGATGATTTTGGAAGAATAGCTTGACCTTTGTCACTATTTTGATCGTAAGCTATTGAGACTTTGTGATCACGATCAAGCCCTTTAAATTGATAACTTAAGCCAATGCTAGCAATTTTTGGCTTGGTGTTTTCAACGTCTGATACTACTACTGGGTCACCTGTGTGCTCAACTAAATTTTTAGCTGCTGCTGTGTAGGAGACCTGCGCTCCTATGCCTTGGTATGCTACTTGGCCAAATAGTTGATAAGCTCCTACCTTTTTCTTCACAGAATTGTCTGTCTCCTTGGATATTGAAAGATCGCTAATACTTAATGCTTGAGCAACATCATTGATCATAGAAAAATTAGTATTTAAGCTCACCTGATTCATTTGACCGTGGAAACCTATCTTAAAACCAAAGTTCTTAAATGGCTTATTCACTATTTCTACAGTTGTTACTGGTTTAGACTGCCAAGTATAGACATTACCGTATACACCTTGATTTGATGAAGCGCCTACGCTGACACCACTGCCTAGGAATTGGGTAGCGATTTGAGATAGTGATCGGTTATAGGTATATGGGCTTTCATAGTTACCAAAGTCTTGGAATGATTTTCCAATCTTAGCGTATAAAGGACTAGTTGATTGATTAAAATATGTTAGATAAACTTCGTCAACGTGAAATGATTGAGGATTGGGGGTTGTACCTTGCAGTGTTGCGAAGTCAGCGGACCAATCTATAGGACTTAGATATTGACCACCGTATCTTGTATTTAAGGCAAAATTCAGTCCTTGACCGATTGGTGATGCAATAAGCATGTTGATGTGGTTAATACGCATCTTAGTGTCGTTGGATTCTCCTAATTTTTCATAGTAGTAACCGATCTCTGAATCGACAGCTCTATATAGCTTTGATTGGGAAGAAGGAATTTTCCTTAGATAGCTGTTACCAGCAATCACTGATGAATGATATGAGGAAATACAATCTCCACTTTTTTTGACTTTCTTATCCTGATGATTTGGCGTGTGATGCGCTGCAATAACAGCTGTACTTAACCCTGATACGATCAGTAATTTTACAATTGGTTTAATGGTCATGATTTTGTGTCCTTTTGTTCTCCAAAACGGTGTTAAAAAATTCAACATTTTATCAATGCAATTTTTTTACTTATAGCACACAACTCGCATTTTCACGGGCTGAAATACTATACCTGCACTTGAGAAGGATTGTACGAGGAATATTTTCGTGTTGTCAACAATAAAATCAAAATAATCAATAGTATATGAATCTATTCATACTCTTTTTTGGCCCAAAAAGTTGTCAAAAATCTATTTACGCAAAAAAGATGACTCAAACGTGTATTAGAGAAATAATAATGATTATGTGGTGACACACGAGTATATGCATGGTGAGCAAATCAATGCCGACACCGTGAATCGAACACGGGACCTACTGATTACGAATCAGTTGCTCTACCGGCTGAGCTATGTCGGCAAAAGTTAGAATTAAACTAGGGCTTTGACTAGATTCTGTCAAGACTTCAAACAAGCAGTCAGCCAGTCAAGTATTGGATGAGGCTGCTTGGGTTGAGTGGCTTGCTTAATTTCTTGAAAGACTTGGCGCATTTTTTCTTGCCTGGCTTGATCATTGAGTAATTGCTCTAAAGCTTGTGCAATGGCCTTAGGATTGGCTTGTGACTGAATTAGCTCTGGTACATTCGCCTGCGCATGTAGAATGTTTGGCAAACCAATCTGTTTAAGCTGAACTAACTGTTTGGCCAACCAATAACTCCATGCCTTCGCTCGATATATAATCACCATAGGCACACCTAGCATGGCCACCTCAAAGGTTGCTGTCCCTGAGCAAACCAATGCGATATCAACTTGCGCTAACGCCGGTGAAATTTGCTGATGTGTCGTCAAAGGCAGATGTTTGGGCCAACCTTGATAACATGGATGGTCAACTAGATGCTGAGGCGTTAGTAGTACAAAACGGCATCCAACGTAACGTTGACTCAACTGCTGCGCTGTCTCAACCATCAATGAAAAGTGACGCTCAATTTCTTGCGGCCGACTACCAGGTAACAAACCAATAACTGGCTTTGGATTAGCTGGGGGTGATAACGTTGTTAACTGAGCTGCACGATGGCCAATACACACCACTGGCATACCAATCGACTGGTAATAAGGCACTTCAAATGGCCACAGTACAGCCATTTTATCGGTTAAATGAGGCATCTGATATAAGCGCTTTGGTCGCCATGCCCAAAATTGTGGACTAACCACATGAATGGTTTTTATGCCTAGCGATTTAGCATACCGACTCAAACGTAAATTTAATCCTGGATAATCTACAGTGATCAACACTTGTGGCCGCTGAGTCCGTATCACCTGCTTGAGATGATTGTAAATACCCCACAATCTAGGCAGATGCCCTAAAATAGCAAAGCCCATCACACTTAAATCAGTAATATCATAAATGATGTCTAAACCAGCATCCCGGCAATGCCTTCCACCAGTGCCAACCCACCGTACCTTAGGAAACCGCTTGTTAGCTTGCACTAAGATATCGGCACCTAAAATATCACCAGAAGCCTCACCAGCTAGTAACATTGCCTGCATATCAACCATTAGTATCAAAAAATCTATGCTAGCATGCTCATGATAGTTTGCCCATCTTAAAGCAAATGCATAAACTATTTGGCGCCAGATCTGAGGCTCTGACCAATATCTGCTTTGTTTTGTTTTACTGTATTTGCCTGACGAGTGCTTTCACCTTTTGCCTCAGTTGCTTGATTTTTTCCTGGTGTTGAATTATTGTCCATAAATATCTTAAGTAAATTAGTAGCATCACTCGCAGTGGGATTAGTTTTCGCTTGAGAACTATCTGTCACAGATGTTGAGGATGATGAAGAACTATTTGTAACGCTTTGGGTATTGTTACTACCTGGATTCTGATTCGCGCGATTGCGGTCTGATGAACTTTGAGGTGTTTCATATTTTTGCAACTGTTTACTAACGCCATTAACTAAATTGGCCATTTGTTCATTGTGATTGCTGGTGTTTCTAACACGAAAGAAGTTTTGGAATCTTTTATTGATGCCACTAGCATGGGCTTTTGACTTATAGCTTCCATTTTCTTTAACTGCCCTAGCATTGCGATCAATTGCATTATCTTTTGAAAATAATGCGTATTCAATACATGCAAGATGTTTTGGTAAGCCTGGCCTGACTTTTATGTTGATGGTATTTTCTGTCAAAACTCCAAGTGATAGGTCACGCTTAACCACCGTTTCTTGTTTATCTGTCTGAGGATATTTTGAAATCTCTTTCGCTAACGAAATAACATGTTCAGGCTTCAACGTTTTAATATATGTTGCAGTGTGCATTTTGATTTCTTTGTTTGATAATTGTGGTGTACCATTCACTAACGCTTTGTATGTTTCAGAGTTAATTTGATGCCACTGTTTTTCAGAGTAAAGATTTCGGTTAGTCGTATTGATAAAAGAGCTTTGTTGACTGTCTGCTGTTTGAGTCTCTTCGCTTTCTTTATTATTTGACAGAGATGAAGCTGATGATACAGTCAGTTCATTTGTCACTGCTGGATCAGAGCTCGTGGCTCTCACTGTCAGTTTAGCTTGATCAGAGTTATCATTTGTAGCTGCTGCTTTACCCGAGACTTCGAGAGAGACATTATCCTGGGCGTGTTGATTAATTAAGTTTTCCGGATTTTCATTGCTTGAGACACCTTGATTTTGCACGTTTCCATTTTCCAATTTCTCAGATTTTTCGAATTCTTCAACACTCCCATCCTGTGTATAGTCGTTATAGAGCTTGTTGATCATCTTGTCACGAGCCTGCATGAATTTCATCGATGAACGATACGCTTGAACATTACCCTTCGATTTGGTGTAAAAACCTTCTTTTGAAAAGTTATAATCCTGGCCTTGATATGTCGGACATGGAACACCTGCTCTAAGCGCATTATCCATGAAACCCAAAGTTGTGTTGTGGTGCTGAATTTTAGCGCCAAGTATTGAAACTTTACCTGGCTGGTATACCATTTTTTTATTCAAATCGATTAAACCAGATTTACCTTTATATGCCACATTGAATAACTTTTGACCCATATAACAATTATTAATAATTTCACCATTTTTATTACTAGTAACTCGAAAAGTTCCATCCTTGTCCTGCTCAACTTTTGAATGTTCAAATTCTTCTTTTTTAGCATCTCGGGGTTCAAGATCTTTTCTTAAATACTGTTGAGTGTCAGCAATTGAACTAAAAACATTAGGGTTAAATTCCTGATTTTCACTCAAAGTATTTTTCATTTTACCTAAATCTATTAATTTAGCTGCACCATCACTTTTGTTATCATTAATTACTTGACAGAGACCCTTATAATTTAATTGATCTAGAGCAGCAGCTACTGCATCTTGGTTTTTCTGATCTTTTTGAGTGATCGATTCTTGAAGCGCACTCTCAAGCGACGATTGATCTTGAAACGTCTCACATCGATAAATCGCTTCAAAAATACGCCCTTGAAGATTTGTTATTGTTTGATTATCAAAATTATACACGTTCATATCCCTTCATTAAACTTTTTTGCCATCAGTTTGTGTTGTCCACCCTTTGTCATATTTTGATGGCTATCACTTGCAACCATCCAAAAAAACTGCCCACCAACCTTTACTTCAATTATAGCAAAAAAATATAAATATATGTTTTTTATTGTTATTTTATGCAAATTAATTTAGCGGACACGGTATTGCTGAAAAGCCTTGCAAGCGACAAACTCAAGCTTTATTTGGAGTGCCTGATGAAATACTTACCAATGCTGGGATTATCATTAACTTGCATAGCCACAGCCAATCATCCACCGATCATGAAGCAATCAGGTATCGTACATCTTAACAGCAAGAAAATTGAAGGAACTTGTCAAGTTTCAGGCACCCTCACTAGTCAGTCGTGTCATCTCAATCAATTGATTGTCTACGGGGATGCCACACTTGAAAATACAACCGTTCAAGGATCCACAAACGTCTATGGCTACTTACAAGCTAAAGATACTAGATTTATCGGAACGGTCTATATTAAAGGCAATCAAATCAACTTTCACCATGTCAATGCCAACCGAGTCTGTGTTGATGGACAACAAACACCCCATGTTAAAATATCAGGCAAAAGCCATATCCAAGTGATTGAATTTACCGGTCAACCTGGCCGAGTATTGGATAATGACCATCAAGTGAAACAAATCATTAACCACAAATAGGAGCCATTATGGATAAATTACACCCTACACTACCCCCACTACTTCAAAAGCATGATGGTGGCTGTAAAGATCATAGTAAAGATGGCAAGGACGGTAAAGACGGCAAAGATGATCTAGCACCATGGCCGCTGGATCCAATCCAAGCATGAGTCAATACGCCTTACTCATTGGTTACCTGGATGATCCAATCATTCAGCAACTAGCAAAGTTTTTAGTAACTCAAAAAAAGCCGATCATCTGGATTGATCAAGCAAAAATTGGTCATCATATTTGGGTAAATCAACATCGCTGGTGGTGCCAAAATCCAACTTGGAGCTGCTCACACCAAGAAGTTATTGGCGTGTTTAATCGATGGATGGGGCAAATGTTTCATCGCAAACATTGGCCCTATTATCACCGTATCTTTGATTTACTCAATCACCAATATCACAACGTCTTAAATCCTATGAAAGCAGTGTTATCCCACCTATCTAAACCCAAACAGCTCGCTGAACTTCGTCATTATCACTGGCATATTCCACCTAGCTACTATGGCATTGATCATGATACGCCAAGTAGAAAAAAATGTATTTATAAGTCCATCAGTAGCCACCGGTCACAAGCTGCTATACTCGATGAGTCACAACAAAAAATAGCTTGGACTGAGCCGGTTTTATTTCAGCAGCAAGTAATGGGCGTATGCATTCGTGTACATGTTATCGGTAAGCAAGTCATTGCCACTGAAATTCAATCCACTGGTATGGATTATCGTTATACAGCCAATAATCGATTCTTAGCTCACCAACTACCAAGCCACATTGAGCAAGATTGCCGATTGGCAACTGAGCAGCTTGGCCTCAATTTTAGTGGTATTGATTTAATCTACGAAGCCAAAAAAGATCGCTATACACTATTAGAAATCAACCCAGCACCTGGCTATGTTTATTTTGAAAAGCAGATGGCCACACCGAAAGTATCATATGCATTAATGAACCAACTGTTTGCTGATCATGGCGCATAGTAGCATTATTGTCACATCGGTTAATGACCCGATTCGGATGCCATTACTTGCAGCATTAATGAAACGCCAAGTACAGCCTATATGGATTGATCCTAAGGATATATTTCAATGGAAAATTACTGGCATCCTTACCAAAAACGAACATCAGGTCATTTGGCAACATCATCAGCATTCAGTAACTAACCCCACTGGTTTTTTTGGCCCTGTCTTGTTTAAGTTTAATACCCTACTGGCAGATTTTGACCCATTAGATCATGATTACCTCAGACAAAGCTGGCTGGCATTACTATGGTCCGCCATTGAACATATCCCAAGGCGCATTGATCTGCTTGATCTCTATTTAACTGATCCACTACGCATTCACCCTCAATCTCTGGCATACTACCTTGAAAAATTTGAGCTCACCCTAGCCAAACCCCACAATCAGATCAAAAACATATGGCATTGGCATGCCATTGATCAACAATCTGTCGTTTCAAAGCAAGAAAGACAACAATTACAGCGAGGTAATTTTCCTCAAATGATCGAAAAAACCAATTGGAAAATTAAAAATGACCTCAATTTAACTGCCTGCCAGATCACCTGGCAGCAAACAGTAGATAACGCATGGCATATCCAACAAATACACCTATCACCCAAATGGGAGCAATGTCACTTATCAATCCACGCAGTCGCCAAATGGTTAGCCAGCTGGCTAACACCAACTAGCCCAACAGAGAAAACGCAATTCAAAAAACAATGCTTTATACCCAACCACTTACGATTCATCGCCCGAGCTGGTCGTTGGATTAAACGGCTTGATTGAATTAAATAAGTTTTTGACATCCTGGTTAGTCTGAACTAGGGCTTGACGATCTTCAAATGGAATGAGCGGACAATTGATAGTTTGATCAGCAATGCATTGATAAGCGCCATCGACGACATGTTTGACTGCTTGCTGCTGCGTTGACGTTTTATCAATGTTTGGTTCATTCGGTTGGATCGGGTGCGTTGACCAATTTTTTCCAGCAGGTTTTTTATACAAGCCAGGTGCCAACAATACAATCGGAAAGTGCTCTTTATCACCATCGCTATATACACAAACCAACTTACCTGGATTGACGCCTTTCCACTGAGCACCAACAAATTCTTGAACTGATTTTGAAAAAGATGAATCCATGGAGCGCCAACCACCTTCGGCATACCAAAAGTCATCTTTTCCTTGAAATAAAGCGCTGGTTTCAGGGCATGCATGAAAAATTGCTGTTTCTGCAGCAGTAAAACTCCAGGCGACAACCAGCGAAAGTTGCAAGATACGCGTATACTTCATAGTGACAAAACCCATCTATTTTCGATACAGTATAGCCTAATCAATTTACCAACACTTGCCAAATATGCACCAAGCGCCCGGCCTCTCCACCCAAGTATTTTGCTTAATATACGTTCCCATTGATGACGCTGAAAAACTCAAACAAGCTATTTTTCAAGCAGGTGGCGGCCGTATTGGCGAGTATCAAGGCTGTGCGTGGCAAGTCGCTGGAGAAGGGCAATTCATCCCCAGCCAACAAGCAAATCCCACCATTGGTCAAGTAGGGCAAAACACCAAAGTCAGCGAGCTATGTATTCACTGTGTCTGCTCACAAGACAAGTTAGCTGCTATTATCCAAGCCATCAAAGATGCCCATCCCTATGAAATACCAGCATACGTTTGTTTACCATGCCTGAACGTATAATCTCTCAACGCAGTGGTTCAATCCTGCATTTGATTGCGGGGACCGGTTGGCTGTGGGGTGCACTAATGATCGCCCCAGCACTGATTAGCTGGCATTACCATGAGTCACATGCTCATTTTTTTAGTATCTTTAGCCTATCGTTTATCATCGTATTCTGGCCTATTTGGCGAGTCACAAAACCCTATTTAACCAAACTCAAGCCACTGGAAAACTGTTATTGCATTTTACTAACTTGGCTACTGACCACCTTTGTTGCCGCCATTCCGTTTTGGCACTTTCACGTCACACCAGACTTTTTAACTGCCTGGTTTGAGTCGACTTCCGGATTAACCACGACTGGCGCTGAAATCATCTTTTATTTAGACGATCTATCACATACGATCCGATTCTATCACCAGTATTTACAATTTATCGGTGGACTAGGGATGGTGGTATTAATGCTATCAATTTTTCATATGGGTCCAGGGTCAGGCATGCTGCTATTAAAGGCTGATGCACCTGGCGCTGGACGAGACCAACGCATGACACCAAAAATGCAGCAAACAGCACTGTGGCTTTGCCGTATTTATCTCACCTTGACGATACTATGCACACTAGGATACTGGATATCTGGCCTGTCATGGTTTCAGGCAATATGCCTCTCATTTGGTACAGTGTCAACTGGCGGATTTGATATCCATGACACCTCATTAATGCTATCTGCTAACCCCTGGACACTCACTGTTTGTATGATCTTTATGATTCTTGGATCATTGAACTTTTTATGGCATTTTCGTTCATGGAAAGATCGATCACTATCTGGCTATCACTCCCATGAATGTCGATGGTATATCAAGTGGATCATTGGCTGCACACTATTGATGATCCTGATTGGGTGGCAGCAACAACTGCATGAATCGCCTGGCTTATGGCTCAGAGAAGCACTTTTTAGTAGCATTTCGATGATTACAACCACTGGATTTGCAAATCACGACTTCTCCAAATGGCCAGCTTTTTTTACTTACCTACTCACCATATTTGGCTTAATCGGTGGCTGTAGTGGCTCAACGAGCGGTGGCATTAAAATCATGCGATTACAGCAATTACTACTTGATGCTCACCAACACCTTCGTAAAATGACCCTACCCCAAGTCGTTCAATATTCACCCAATCACCACCACACCTCCGGCATGACTGCCCAGGGTTTTTTAGTTTGCTATATAGCCACTTATATCATTCTAATTGGCGTGATGTTGTGGCATGGTAATGCACTACATGATGCCTTTTACTTGATTTCAGCCTGTATCAGTAATGTTGGCTTTATGTCAGATGGATACAGTATGATTGATCCCTTTGAAAAAGGTATATTGATGTTAACCATGATCATCGGACGAGTGGAAATCATTTCATTTCTGGTACTTTGTCTACCTAGCTCTTGGCAGTCATGAGCACCCCAACTTGGCTTGTCGATGCGACTGGATTAATTTTTCGGGTGTATTATGGCACCCCACCGCTGACCAATACCAAAGGTCAGCCAACTAATGCCGTCTCTGGCTTCATCAATACCATCGAGCGTTGGCTTAAAGTTTATGCGCCTGAACATATTGTATTAGTTTTTGATGAAAAAGGTCCCACTCAAAGGCACCTTTACTACCCAGAATACAAAGCAAACCGCTCAGAAACACCTGCAGATTTAATTGAACAAATGCCAGTCATTCGTGACTATTGCCAGATGCGAGGTTTGCCTATTGCTAGTCTCAAAGGCTATGAAGCTGACGATGTCATTGCCACATTAGCTGAACGATTTAAAACAACACTAGAACATTTTTGGATCGTTAGTGGTGATAAAGATTTTATCCAACTCGTTGACAAGCACAATAGCGTGTGGAATGCCAAAAAAGACATACTCTATGATGCAAAAGCGGTTAAAGAACAATGGGGCATTAGCCCTAAACAATTTATTGACTATCTGGCCTTAATGGGTGACCAGGCAGATCATATCCCAGGCGTTAAAGGCATTGGCCCAAAAACAGCAGTAAAACTCCTTAATCAATACCAATCAGCAAAAGGCATTCTCGATAATCAAGCACTGCTACAAGGGCGAGTTGGTGAAGCCTTTCGTCAACAAAATGACTCTCTTAAACTGGCCCAAAGACTCGTGACGCTTGATCGCCAAGTGCCGCTACAAACACTACAAACACCTGACGATCTGCGTATGCAGCAACCAGATTATCAAGCCCTATCATCCTTTGCACAGCACAATCAATTCAAACGCTACCTCAATCAATGGCAAGCATCAACGAGCATCATCCCTAAAACTTTAGCAGCTTGGTGTGATGTTCAAACATTCACCGAACAACTCAGTAAAATGGATCGAGGTATCTTCGTCTGGCTCACTTATGAGCAAGATATTGGCATCGGTTTACTTTCACCAAGTGGGTCTACCTATTGCTGTCAAATCACACACGATGAGCTCACACCAAGTACACCTTTAGCCAATGCATTAAAACGGCAACTTACCCGGCCTCATGTCCACTGGCAGATGCCACAAACCGATGTATTTTACCAATGGTGCCAAAAGCAATCGATTCAGATTATTGCGAAAATTGATGATTTGACTTTGCAAGCTTATGTCAAACAACCAATTAAATCCCAATGTTGGTCAGATGTATGCCAACAGCAACTAGACGTTAACCTCACACCACTGAATACAAAAGACCCATTAGCCTGGATGCAACATGGCGCCACACTCATCCATCAGCATTTACAGGCAGCTGACCAGTGGATCAAACAGCCATTACCAGAAAGTGTTAAGCAGTGGTCAGTTTTTGAGCAACAGCTAGCTCGCTTATTAGCAGACATGTCCCATCAAGGTGTGCTCATTGACCGCCAACAACTAGAATCATTTAATCATGAGCTCGCTGAACAAGTATTATCAACAGAGCAGCAAATTTTTAAATTATGTCAAACGACTTTTAATTTAAATTCACCCAAACAATTGGCCCCAGTTTTATATGAGCAACTTGGTTTGCCCATCATGGAAAAAACAGCTAAAGGTCTACCATCAACATCTGAATCAGCCCTTTCACCATTACAATCTCACCATGAGGTCATTCCTGCTATCTTACAATACCGTCACCTAACCAAGCTCAAACAAACGTATACTGAGCCTTTACTTGAACACCTTGATGCTAAAAATCGAATTCATTCGAGATTTCATCAAACAGTTACATTGACTGGTCGACTCTCATCTTCTCAACCGAATGTACAAAATATCCCCATTCGCACTGATGATGGTGAAAAATTACGCAGCCTCTTTGTCGCGCCTAAGGATCACACGCTGATCATCGCAGACTATTCTCAAATTGAGCTGAGAATATTGGCTCACTTTAGTGGTGACGGTCAACTAGTTGGTGCATTTCAAGCGCACCGTGATGTCCACTCCCACACAGCTGCTTCTATTTTTAATACCACCGATGAGCAAGTCACATCAGAGCAAAGGCGACTGGCCAAAGCAGTTAACTTTGGGCTACTGTATGGCATGTCGGCTTTTGGTTTAGCCAAACAGCTAGGCATCGATCGTCAATCAGCTAAAGCTTTTATCGAAGGCTTTTTTACTCTATACCCAGGTATTAAAAACTGGATGGATGATCAGCTAACACAAGCCAAACAGCTGGGTTATGTTGAAACTGTCACGCAAAGACGCATACCTGTTCCTGATATTCTGAGTAAAAATGGCATGATCCGTCAAGCTGGTGAACGCGTTGCACTCAATGCTCCCATGCAAGGCACTGCTGCAGATCTTATCAAACTAGCCATGCTTAAGATGAATCAATCTATTGCCAAACACCAGTATCGCGCCAAACTAATCCTACAAGTTCATGATGAACTAGTTTATGAAGTGCACCAAGAAGATGCACCTACATTACTCGCCTCATTACCTATTGTGATGCAAACAGCCATGAATCTTTCTGTGCCAATTGAGGTCAGTATTGGGCAGGGCGCTAATTGGATGCAGGCACATCATGATTCCAAAAGTAAGTAACCTCGTTACAAGATAATCATCACATAAAAACAGCTATCAATCGCTTCAGATTAATATTATTAATCCATGTAAAGTCCCATCTGGTTTTATATACCCAGACAAAAATAAAGTCAAAAAAATGACTTTTTAGTTTTTTTATACACAAAAAAAACACTAACAGATATCTATAATAAAAATATTAAAACCATATGCTGCTACCATGAAATACATGAAAATTTTAGCCATCTGCTTCAACCTAGCTATCCCGTTAATCATCATGATCACACATGGCTTCACTATCACACTGGCTATGATAGCTGCATCTAGTCTACTGTCAGCCTATTACAGCATTCTTACCATCAATAAATGGCAGAAAAAGTTTCAATATCGTCCAGCTAAGCCACTATTTATCGTCGGATGGTCTATCGGCTTGCTAAGCGCAGCTGCAGCATTAGCTGTTGGCCTATCCACCCATCTTGCAATCTGCGTCGGCCTTATATCAAGCTGTCACGCTTTACAGGTTGTCATAATGTATGGCCTAAAAGACCTCAGTATTGCCTTAGTGTGTATGGTTAATAATAAAAAGAAAGACATAAATTTTCAAAAAAAACAGCTTGTTAAAAAAAGTAAATTAATCATAAAAATTGGTCAATTGATTGCCTTATTGACCGTCGTTATCACAGGTGCTTTGATGGCCCAATTAAATATGCCTATCTTGACCACTGTCATCATGCCAGTGATCTACACTGCAATGATTGCATTCACTTTTTTTCAACTCGCATCCACATCCATATGGCATACACAATCAACCATAGTGTCTTTGATATCTAGTCTTGCCAGCGCCATCTGTTTTACTTGCCTAAGCTGGTTACTTGGCATCCAAGCTCCTTGGATCATACTTGCAGGCTGCCATGGTTTCACGATAACGATGATCAGCTCAGGATCATTCACTTACTGCATTCAGTTATATGCCATATTGAAAAATACATCGTTACCTTTGACTCTTGATTACACGATGCCTATTCACCTGACCTGCTCATCTATTGGCGCTCTTGCTGGTGGATGTGTTTATTTATTAGGTTACAGCGTACCAATCAGTTTATTAGCTAGTGGTGTTAGCTGGTTTATTGGTAGTAGCCTTATAACCACGCTCACTTTTCCCAGTTTGATATATTTTTTAGATCAAGATCACAAACCAGCCAAGTGTAACCAACCAAAATCGCAAGATACAAAGATTCATTCAGCAACAGTTAACAAAAACATCAGCACAATTTATGGGGAAGCACACGCATCATCGATGAAGATGGCAACTAACACTTAAGCTGCTATACTAATATTAAACGTCCATGCGTATAAATCATGCAAAATCTATTGCGATTACTATTTGTCACGATGATTTGTTCTCCACTGTTTGCACAAGATATCACAACAGTCCATATGACTAACCAATCTAAACAAACTATAAAATTACAGGCTTTACCAGCAAGTAATCATTGCCAGAGTTATACCTTACACCCAAAATCAAAGACCAAATGTACAATACAAGAATATGGCGTTATTAAACTAACTATCGAAAATCATTTAGGTTATATTGCAGTTGCTCTCGCTGATTATACCAAGCCAATAAAATCAGGTGATCAAATCGTAGCACAAGACTACCTAAAAAAACTTTGCACAAATAACGAACTTAAACTTGTTAAGCATGATTGTCGGGTTGAAGGCAGTACTATCTTTGTTACCATCGATGATGCACAACAATCATCATGATCCAAGCACGCCACCTTGCTATAACCGCCGCTTACACCATTGCCTTAGGCCTCATTGTGTTACTTTTTTATCTTTGGCACCAAAACCTTCATTGGTTTGCAATCATGTTTATTGGACTGGCAGCTTTAATAATCTACGATCGATATCAAACACAACATGCCATTTTAAGGAATTTTCCAATCATTGGGCATCTACGTTTTTTGATGGAGATGATTCGACCAGAAATTCATCAGTACTTTATTGCTAGTGATTTAGATGAAAAACCCTTTAACCGTAAAACACGAGCGCTGATTTACCAACGTGCAAAACAGCAAACAGATACAATCCCCTTTGGTAGCGATCAAGACCTACTAGCACCTGGCTATGAATGGGTGCTGCATTCTTTAAAACCGTGCCCCATCGATCAAATCAATGCTCGTATCACCATCGGCAATCAACAATGCCAAAAGCCCTACTCAGCTTCAAGGTTAAACATTTCAGCGATGAGCTTTGGTGCACTATCTGCGCCAGCAATCATAGCCCTTAACCAAGGAGCCAAACTAAGTAGCTGTTATCATAACACCGGTGAAGGGAGCATTTCTGATTACCACCTCCAAGGTGGTGATCTAGTTTGGCAAATTGGCACAGGCTACTTTGGCACCCGCGATACCAACGGCAAGTTTGACCCGAAAAAGTTTGAAGATCAGGCCGCTAACCCAGTTATTAAAATGATTGAAATCAAACTATCTCAAGGCGCTAAACCTGCCCATGGCGGCATACTGCCCAAAGAAAAAATCACCCCAGAAATTGCTAAAATCCGCCATATACCCCTTGATCAAGATGTTCTATCACCACCAGCACACACGACCTTTAATAGCCCCACTTCGCTGCTTGAGTGGCTTGCCTCCTGCCGTAACCTTGCAGGTGGCAAACCGATAGGCTTTAAACTCTGTTTAGGCAAACCAACAGAGTTTTTAGGCATTGTTAAGGCGATGCTTGCCACTGAAATCTACCCAGACTTTATCACCATAGATGGCGCAGAAGGTGGCACTGGCGCGGCACCTGTTGAATTTACCAACCGAGTTGGCACGCCATTAAATGATGCCTTGTTACTCATTCATAATGCACTCATTGGTGCTGGCATTCGTGAGCATATCAAACTCATTGTCAGCGGAAAAATTGTCACAGGCTTTGACATGACCTATAAAATTGCGCTAGGTGCAGATATCTGTCAATCTGCTCGCGCCATGATGATGGCGCTTGGCTGTATCCAATCCAAGCAGTGTAATCTTAATACCTGCCCTACCGGTATCGCCACCCAAAACAAACGATTACAGTACGGATTGGTGCCTGAAGCCAAAAAACATCGTGTTTTTTACTACCATCAAGCAACGATTCATAATTTCTTATCAATCGTTGGCGCAATTGGTTTATCAGACCCAAGTGATCTTAAGCCTCAACACATTATGAGACGAATGGCTACCAACCAAATTAGTGATTATCAACACCAGTTTGAAAATCTAAACCCCCAATCTCTGCTAGATAGGCAAGCACCCAAAAGCTGGTTAAATTTATGGGATCAAGCTAGCGCCGATAAATTTTGTTAAAGACTATTGGCTGCTTATACTCCCAATGATAACCAAGTCAAACTTCAAATAAAGCCTTTACCAACGTATTGATCGTATCTGCTTTGATATGAAGATCATATGACTCAAATATGAAATAGCCAAAATAAATTTAACAGCGCGCAAGCAACATAGACTATGACGATCGGGTACATCTTGTATGAAAAACTTTTTTTGCCTGCTCTTATAGACATAAATTGTGTGAACAATAGGTAACTTATAAAAATAAAAGTAGACTCTATCAGCAATAATAAAAAGAAGTTTGGTTTTGTTGATAACAAATTGATGAGTCCAAACAAATGGAGTAATACCAAATCCCATTACCAAATGAACATAATTATTGAAATAAAATGGACAATA
>Ga0233438_10001066_pt1 | contig 31512 bp, 28 predicted proteins | sample SI_123_September_FD_182720 | JGI IMG/M metagenome (GOLD analysis project Ga0233438, IMG submission 182720) | Seawater microbial communities from Saanich Inlet, British Columbia, Canada - SI_123_September2016_10_MG | ecosystem: Environmental > Aquatic > Marine > Inlet | place: Canada: British...
GTATGAGGAATTATTGACAATAGCATACTTTGCGTGTCAGCGTACTCTGCCGGTCAAGATCGATGTGCGGGGGCATTTCAATTCAACGGTTTGGTTCAGGACGTCGCGAGGCGGCAGCGGCTTGCCATCGCACGCGATCGCGCGCGTCGAGCCTTCACCGGACATCGCGAGTGATCGGGGTGGCGGTTGCAGGGCTGATCGCTGCGCCGCAAGGTGCGTTTGCTCAAAGCGCCGGGACACCAGTTGCATCGACGCCGTTGCCGACTGTCGATGTGATTGCGCCCCGCATTCAACAGGAGCGCAGGACGGCCTCCCGCGTGACGTCCGCTGCGGCAACCTCTGATGTGGCCTCCAATGCCGAACAAGCGCCGGTCGCGTCTGCCAGCGAACAGAACTTTACTGGCGCCGAGGTCAACGCGCGGCCGTTTTCGCGGCCCGCGGAAGCTCTCGAAGTCGTGCCCGGTCTCATGATCACGCAGCACAGCGGCGACGGCAAAGCCAATCAGTACTTTCTGCGCGGCTTCAATCTGGATCACGGAACAGATCTGGCGATCTCGGTCGATGGCATGCCGGTTAACATGCGCACCCACGGCCATGGACAGGGCTATGCCGATCTGAATTTCCTGATCCCGGAATTGATCGGATCGGTCCATGTGCGAAAGGGGCCGTATTTCGCCGACGAGGGCGATTTCTCATCCGTCGGCTCGGTCCATGTCGGACTGATCGACACCATTCACAAGTCGATGGCGCTGGCAACTGTCGGCAGCTTCGGTTACCGGCGGGCATTCGGGGTTACATCGAGCAAGGTGGGCGACGGCAACCTGCTGATCGCCGGAGAGGCCGGCACCTACAATGGTCCGTGGGACAATCCCGACAAGCTGCGCAAGCTGAACGCCGTGGTGCGCTACACGGAAGGCTCCGCGGCCAACGGGTTTTCGCTGACGGGGATGGCCTATTCCAATCGCTGGAATTCGACCGACCAGATCCCGCTTCGTGCCATCACATCGGGTCTTGTCGGCCGTTACGGCGCGCTCGATCCGACCGACGGCGGCAATTCCGATCGCTTCTCGGTGTCCGGACGCTGGGCGCAGACCGACAAAGACGGCGCGTCGAGGATGAATTTCTATGCGATCAAAAGCTCGCTCGATCTCTACAACAACTTCACCTTCTTCCTCGACAATCCGGATCTCGGCGATCAGTTTCATCAGCGCGACGATCGCCTTCTCGCCGGTGTGAATGCCTCGCACACCTTCAATCACGCGTTCGCCGGTCTTCCGATGCAGACCGAAATCGGCATCCAGAGCCGCTATGACGACATCAAGGTCGCGCTGTCGAAAACCTATCAGCGCCAATTTTACGAAGGCACGCGCAACGACAAGGTGAAGGAGGGCAGCGTCGGGATTTTCATCCAGAACACCGTTCACTGGACGGGCTGGATGCGCACCACGCTCGGTTATCGCGGCGACTTCTACACCACCAATGTCAGTTCGCTGCTGACGCCCGCGAATTCCGGCAATGCCAATGCATCGATCGGCAGTCCGAAACTGAGCATCGTGTTCGGACCGTTCGCGAAGACCGAATTGTTTCTCAACGCGGGTGAGGGCTTTCACAGCAACGACGCGCGCGGCGTGACCATCAGCGAATCGCCGTCCGACGGTTTGCCGGTGGATTCATCGCCGTTTCTCGTGAAGACACGCGGCGCCGAGGTTGGCGTCCGGACCCGATTCATCCCCGGTCTCGACAGCTCGCTCAGCCTGTTTGTGTTCGACTCGGCGTCGGAGATTCTGTTCGTCGGCGATGCGGGCGATACCGAGCCGAGCCGGCCAAGCCGCCGCTACGGCGTGGAGTGGACCAATCATTACAAGCCGGTGTCGTGGCTGCAGATCGATGGCGATCTTGCCGTCACCCATGCGCGGTTTCGCGGCGATAACTCGGCTCAGGCGGCAGCCTATTCCGAACTCGCCGGCTATCCTGCGGCGCAGATCGGCAACGCGCCGGGCAATTTTATTCCGGGGGCGCCAAACATGATCGCGTCGGCGGGGATCAGGCTAGGCGAGAAAACCGGGTGGTTCGGCGCGCTGCGCTATCGCTATTTCGGGCCGCGCCCGCTGACCGAAGACGGCGCCTTCGTGTCGCCGGCCACGGGATTGCTCAATGGACAGATCGGCTATCGGTTCGACAATGGGTGGCGGATCCAGCTCGACGCCTACAACCTGACTGCCAGCAAGTCCGACCAGATCACCTATGCTTACGGGTCGCTGCTGAAGACCGATGCGCTGTTCGCCCAGTGCCATCCGGTGCAGGTGGCACCACCCGCAGTGTGCCAGACCGGTGTGATGGATCGCGTGTTGCATCCGGTCGAGCCGTTGGCGGTTCGGCTTACTCTCGCGGGAAGGTTCTGACAAAGTTCTTTGCTGCGCGCCGGTATCGGCTATGGTCGCCCGTCACATGAGGTCGTCACGCGAATGTTCGGAATTCTAGGCCTCGGCTTTCTTATCGGAATGCAGCACGCCCTTGAGGCCGATCACGTCGCAGCAGTGTCCAGCATTGCGGCCCGGCGAACCAGCGTCCGAGACATCGTCAAGCACGGGCTGACCTGGGGGCTGGGTCACACCATCACATTGTTCATTTTCGCCGGCGCAGCGATCCTTCTTGGTCACACGATTCCGGAACATCTGGCGGCTCCGCTGGAAACCGTCGTTGGCATCATGCTGGTCGGCCTCGGTGCGCATGTGCTGTGGCGACTATGGCGCGATGGCGTGCATTTCCATCGGCACCGGCACGGCGATGGCACCGCGCATCTTCATCTTCACAGCCATGGTGTGGACTCCGTTCCGCACCAGCGCAGCTGCCACGACCACCGTCACGGTTTCCGGTGGCGGACTTTGCTGGTCGGGCTGATGCACGGCATGGCGGGCTCGGCCGCGCTGCTGGTTCTGGTCGTCTCGCAGTTCGCGAATCCGCTGCATGGCTTGTTCTACATTCTGCTGTTCGGAATAGGCTCAATGCTCGGGATGGGGGCGCTGTCGACCGTGATCGCGGTGCCGCTGGCGGTTTCTGCAAGGTCGCTCACATGGGCCAATCGCGGGCTTCAGGCTGCTGTCGGCATTGTCACCATCGGAATCGGGGCAATGACAATCTATTCGACGGCGCTGGCATAACGCAGATCATTCCCTTCTGCGGCTTGTCGTGATGGCGGACGATGTGCAGAGTGTCGGCAAAACAACGGTCGACGAGGAACGCCGTGGCCCATTTCAGCGAGATCTACGCAATCCGTTATGCCACGATGACGGGGCGTCAGCCGCACCAGAATTATCTAACTGTTCACAGCTCTGCCTGCCGGTCGAACAAGCAATCTTGATTGCTTGTCCGGTAGGTGCATTGGTATAAACCAGCGCATCCGCACGGATCTCGCCGGCGGGTTGCAACCTGAAGTGAATCGAAAGCTGCTGTAGGCTCGATGCACGGGAAAGACGGTCATAGCAGAAAAAAGACGGCTTTCGTTTTCGCGGGCGGCGGCAGTTTTGGTGCGATTCAAGTCGGGATGATGCAGGCTCTCGCAGCCCATGGCGTCACGGCTGACCTCGTGGTCGGATCGAGCGTGGGCGCGATGAACGGCGCCTATTATGCCGGCTCGCCGACGCTGGACGGCGTCAAGAAGCTGGCGGACATCTGGCGGGGGCTGACGCGGCAGGATGTGTTTCCGGTGTCGCTGTATTCGTTCGCATCGTTTTTGTGGCGGCGGGATTTTTTGATTTCGCACGACGGTGTTCGCAAGCTGATCGAGGATCATCTTCCGTACAACAAGCTGGAAGAGGCTGTTGTTCCGGTTCATATCGTGACGACCGACATCGTATCCGGTGAGACCGTGGTGCTCTCCGAAGGCTCTGCGGCTGAGGCGATCGTGGCCAGCACGGCGATTCCGGGGGCCTTCGCACCGGTCAAGCACAACAACCGTTTCCTGGCCGACGGCGCGATATCGAGCAATACGCCGATCCGCGTCGCGATCCAGAAAGGGGCTCAACGGCTCATCATCATGCCGACGGGATTTGCCTGCGCGGGACAGGACCCGCCGGTGGGGGCTGTCGCAACGGCCCTGCACGCACTGACGCTGCTGATTGCGCGGCAGATGACCACTGAGCTGGAGTATCTTGAGGCGACCGTTGAGTATTGTGTCGTGCCGCCGCTGTGTCCGCTGGTCGGCTCGCCTTATGACTTCACCCGTACGGACGATCACATCACGCGGGCGATCAAGACCACCGAGGCGTGGATCGCTGAAGGCGGCCTTGAGAAGGGCGGGGTCCCCGGCGAGATGCGTCCTCACCAGCACTGAGAGAGCTTTCGACGCCGGGTCGCTCGTATATTGCTCTGCAATATGTCTTGCAGATGGCAAGCCGTAACCGCGCGATATGACAGGATGACGTCAAGCCAGCGGCGTGCTGGCAGCACTGTTGATGTCGATGCCTCACGCTTTGGTGTATAGTTTGTGCCTATCGTGGCTGTTCTCGCTGCGCTATCGACCTACGCAGGGAAACGCGCCAACATGCGGGGCCGGCGCTGCGCCTTACGAACTTGTTGTCGAGGTTTTTATGCAAACTCTCTCGCTGCTGCTTTCGCCTCGTTTCATCATCCTCACGCTTTGTATATGCATCACCGCGCTTCTGATCGGCTGCGTGATCTACTTCGATTTCAAGCATATTTTTCTGTTTGCCATCCCGATCACTATTTTCGGCTCGCTGTCGGTGCTCGGCATTCACGACATGCTGCAGAAGAGTCACGCCGTTCTGCGCAATTACCCGATCTCCGCCCATATCCGTTTTCTGCTGGAGGAGATACGGCCCGAGATGCGGCAGTATTTCTTCGAGAGTGAAAAGGATGGCAAGCCGTTCAGCCGCGATACCCGCGCGGTGGTCTACCAGCGCGCGAAGATGGTTCTCGACAAGCGCCCGTTCGGCACCCAGGAAGATGTCTATGCGCAAGGCTACGAATGGATGAACCATTCGGTCTCGCCGAAGCCGCTGGCCGACGCACCCTTTCGCGTCACGATCGGCGGGCCGGACTGCACCAAGCCGTACTCGGCCTCGGTGTTCAACATTTCCGCCATGAGCTTCGGCGCGCTCAGCCCCAACGCCGTGCGTGCGCTCAATGCAGGTGCGAAAAAAGGAAATTTTGCGCATGATACCGGTGAAGGCGGTGTCAGTCCCTATCATCGTGAAAACGGCGGCGATCTGATCTGGGAAATCGGATCGGGATATTTTGGCTGCCGCAATCCCGACGGAACCTTCAATCCTGAACTCTTCGCGAAGGTTGCGACCGACGACCAGATCAAGATGGTTGAACTGAAAGTCAGCCAGGGCGCGAAGCCGGGCCACGGCGGCGTGCTTCCAGCCGCGAAAGTTTCCGAGGAGATTTCACGCATTCGCGGCGTCGCAGTGGGCGAGGATTGCATTTCGCCGGCCTATCACCGGGCGTTCTCAACTCCGATCGAGATGATGCAGTTCATTGCCGAAATGCGCAGGCTCTCGGGCGGCAAGCCGGTGGGCTTCAAACTCTGCATCGGTCATCGCTGGGAGTTTCTTGCGATCTGCAAGGCGATGGTCAAGACCGGAATCTATCCTGACTTCATCGTGGTCGACGGGAATGAAGGCGGCACCGGCGCAGCCCCGGCAGAGTTCATGGATCATCTCGGCATGCCGATGCGCGAGGGCGTCAGCTTCGTCCACAACGCTCTGATCGGGATAAATGCGCGAGATCGCATCCGGATCGGTGCGGCCGGCAAGATCGCGACGGGTTTCGACGTGGCGCGCGCCATGGCGCTCGGCGCAGACTGGTGCAATTCGGCGCGGGGCTTCATGTTTGCCTTGGGTTGCATTCAATCGCTCAGCTGTCACACAGATCGCTGCCCGACCGGCGTGACGACGCAGGATCCGTCACGTAACCGTGCGCTGGTAGTCCCCGACAAGACCATGCGTGTTTACAATTATCATCGCGCGACCCTGCACGCGCTGGCGGAATTGATCGCGGCATCCGGTCTCAGCCATCCGCAGGAGATCCGGCCGATCCACTTCTCGCATCGCCTCTCGGGAACGGAGGTGCTGTCGTTCGCGCGGCTTTATCCGCAGCTTCGTCCTGGCGAACTGCTTGAAGGTCATGTTGAGAACCCGCGCTTCCATGCCTGGGCATTCGCGCAGGCGGAATCATTTGCACCCGTTGCTGCCCCGCCTCCGTTGGCCGTTGTGCGAAGCGTCTAGAACTCGCCGTGCAGACGGCCTGAAAAAATCGAGACCGGTCCCCGGTCCGCGTTGTAGGCCGGGTTCGTGATCAGCTGGTAGTCGGCGGTGAAGGTGAAGGCCTTGCTGAGCGCGAGCGCGTAGTAGGTCTCGAGAATCCGTTCCATGCCGTAGTTCAATCGGCCGTCGCCGATCAGGAGACCCTTGCCGCCGGCGGCGAGGAAATCGCGGTGCGCGCCGGACAGGCCGTTGACGGCCCCGCCCAGTGCAAATGTGTCGGCGGGCCGGCCCCAATAGCTGCCTTTGATCGAAACACCACCGGACACGCTGCGGTCAACGTCGGTGAACGACAGGATCTCGTTCTGGCCGTCGTTCCAGCTGGCGCGGGCGAAGATGCCGACGTCGGTTGCGATCTGCTGTTCGGCGTTGACGTAGAAGCCGTACTTCGATCGTTTGCGGCGCTCACCCACTACAATATCATTGATGTCGAGTCCGGGGTTCGCCACGCTGATGCCCAGCGCGTTGCGATAGTTGGCAGTGTTGCCGCGGTTCGCGAACACGCCGAGTCGCAGCTTGCCGGGCTGATTGAGGATCGTGTGGCGTTCTTCGAATTCGACCACCGCGCCGCCGGTTTTGAAGGTGAGCACATCGCTGTTGGGTTGTGACGGCACCTGGAAAAGACCGGCCCTGATCGCCCAATCCTTGCGGTTGAGTTCAACGACGGCGCCGCGGGTGAAGCCCGGCAGATCGGCAGGGAAGTCATAGGCGGCGGAGGACCACATCGCCCAGTTCATGAAATCGGCGCGCGGATCCTTCGCGTAGGAATTGCCGTCGAAGTAATCGCCGACGGCGAACCGTCCGACCGTGACCGTGACGCGATCGATATCGCGTTTGCCCGGCAATTGATTGGCAGCGTCGGCGACGTCTTCCTGCTCGCCGCCAAGGCCGAAAGTCTGACGGAAGAAATAGCGCTGCGCGCGAAATTTCGGATATTCCGCGCCGCCCTTCTGTGCTTCGCCGTTCGAGAAGCCCGCGAGACCCAGGGTGCCGCCGATGCCGAAGCCCTGAGCAAGCTCGGGATTGAAGTAGAATTCGCCGCCCTCCCACAGTCGCCAGCCGAGAAACGCGCCGACCGTCCAGGTTTCGCGTGCGCGCCCGGCGCCGGGGAGGCTGTTCGGCCCCTGATACGGCGCACGGAAAGATGGATAGCCTTGCGTGATCAGCGTGGTCTGGCCGTGGATGTTCCAGTCCTGCGACTCCGGAAGCGCTGGCAGTTTAACCGCGGTGTTGCCCGCAATCCACGGCGGCGTGTCCCAGAGCCGGTAGTTCATCCCGACCTTGACGGCGTGAATCTGCGGATCGACCCGCACGTCGGGGAGCGGGACGTCGCCGAGTCCGTAGGTGCGCGCGCCAAGATCGATGTAGTTGTATTCGACCTTGCCGGACCAGTTGCCGCCCATCGCGAATTCGACGCCGGCGCCGGCAACCCAGCCCAGATGCACGCGCGACTTGTTGCCGACGACGTTGCCGTCCGCGTCATTGAGATCGACGCGGGTGCGTCCCCATGCAGCACCGCCGGTCACATAGGGCAGCCACGTCCCGAATGCGTAGCCGATGCGGCCCCGCGCCGTGCCGAAGTCATCGAACGTTGTGTGGAACGGCGCTGGCACCAGCTTCGGACGATCTAGCGGGCTCGTAAACGAAATGTCGGCCTCAACCCCGAGCACCCATTTGTTCGGAAGCTGCAGATTGTAGCCTGCCTGATAGCCGCCAATCAGACCCGTGATGCTGTGCGGAAAGAAGATGCCCTGCTGCGGAAGCGGGTTCGTGCCGGAGCCGAAGCTGCCGCCGCCATAGCCGACATGACCGCCGACATAGAGACCGCTCCAGTCGAAATAGCGCTCAATGCGTGGCGCCTTGACTGGCAGAGCGACCGACGTGTCGGCAGCCTGCGCCGTTCCAAGCGGCACGACCCCGAGCATGAGCCCTGCGAGAGCGCCCTTCAGAGCAGCCGGGTGATGGAGTAATCGTGACATGAAGCGCCGGATCGTCGGATGGCGGGGTTGCGCGGCGGGACATCAGAAATGACCCCAGCTTCCAGGCATTTGGGCGTATTTGCGAATAATTCGCAAGTAGTTATTTTCTCTATTCGCAATTGATTGGGCGAGCGGGCAACCGGATTCGGCGCACGCCGGAGCCATGACAGCACGATGTGACAATTGCATAACATGGTCGAGACGGTTGTCAGTTTTCATTGGCCATCGTCTCAATGTGCAAGCCAAACAAAATGACCCGCCCGGGGGGACAACCGGGCGGGTCCTTGGGTCGACGCGGCGTGGATGAGGCGTCGCGCCGAACTCAACTTTGATTCTGATCAGTAGCAGCTGCGAACGCGGCCGATGTAGTTGCCGTAGGCGTCGAACTGGCGAACCCAGCCGCAGCGGCGATAGCCGTAGTAGTCGTTGGCGTAAGCGTTGCTGGCAGCAGCGGCGAACAGCGCGCCAGCGGCGAGGCCGACACCGATGCCGACGCCATGGTGATGATGGAATTTGCCGGCGTGAGCTTCCTGGGTGGTGGCGGCAATGCCGCCGGTCAGGGTCAGAGCAGCAACTGCGAGGGCGGCAATCTTGGTCTTGATCGACATGAAACTCTCCATCCTTGTTTGGGGCGGGCCGTGTGGACCGCATGCCAATTGGTGGTGAGCTGCCGGGATTTGGTTCGAAGATTCTTTTCGAAAGTCGATCACAAACAAAAATATAGTAATTTCAGCATCTTATAAGGCTATTTCGATATTTGCGGCTGGTTAGCCAACCGGGAGAGGTCGAATCTGCGGACATCATCGAGCAATTCGACAAACGCGCGTGCGCCGTAGTCCAGCAACGCGTTGCCTTTCTCCGCGCTGGCCAGAGTTGCGTCGCCGACCGCGCCCTGCGGATTGAGATCCTGCGCCGCCCACGCAAACGGCGCAGGGCGTCCCGCCGAAAGCCAGCGGAATTCCTTGACCATCTGCCTTTCCGCAGACTCGAAATTCGCGAGCCGGTTGGTTCTCACCTGATCAGGAAAGGCTGCGAGCATGATCGAGGTTTCGACAGCGCCGCCGTGAACACCAAAACGCAATTCGTCGGCGGAGAACAATCCGTCCGGAGCGCCGAACCGGCTCCAGCTTGTGGTCACCGCCAGCATTCCATGCTTTGCGCGCAAATCTTGCGCGATCAGCGCCATCGCCGCGCTGTTGCCGCCGTGGCTGGTGACGATGACGATCTTTCTGATGCCCGTTTCCGCCACCGCGTCACAGAGCGCCATCCACTTGCTGAGTGCAACTTCCGTCGGAAGTGTTTGCGTACCGGGATAGGCCGTATGTTCGGTTGAAATCCCGACCGGCTCGATGGGCAGAAACGTCACCGGCAAATCAACGGGCAACGTAGCGCGGACGCGCGCAAGATAGGCTTCGGCAATCAGGGTGTCGGTCTCGAACGGTAAATGAGGTCCGTGCTGTTCGGTGGCCGCCAGCGGCAGCACGGCGATCCAGCGAGAGCTCTCGGCCTTGTCGATGGTGGAGGAGCGAATCGCGGTCCAGTCGTGCGGCGGCTTTATCATCGTGCGCGGGTTTCTTCGAACAGGCGTTTCATTGAATCAATTAGCAGAGTAGCTTTAGGTTGCCCATCATGGGCAAAACGCCCAACGGAGTCCAATCATGCCACCCAGCCGCTTGCTGTGCGCGGTCGTCGCCGGAATCAGTCTCGGGCTGACGACCGGAATACGGGCTCATGCACAGACCCCCGGCACCCTGGACAAGGTTTCGTTCGGCACCAACTGGGTCGCGCAAGCCGAGCATGGCGGCTTCTATCAGGCCGTGGCGGACGGCACCTACGCACGTTACGGCCTCGACGTCACGATCGTTCCCGGTGGTCCCAACGTCAACAACCGTATCCAGTTGATCGCCGGCAAGCTCGATTTTTTCATGAGCGCGAACACGCTGCAGTCATTCGATGCGGTGGCCAACAATGTGCCCGTTGTCGCGGTCGCAGCTATCTTCCAGAAAGATCCGCAGGTTTTCCTGGCGCATCCCGGGTCCAAGGTCAGCAAGCTCGAAGACCTCAAGCCGCTGACGCTGTTCGTATCCAAGGAAGGGATGCCGACCTATTTCCAGTGGCTGAAATCCGACTACGGGTTCAGCGAGGAAAACGTGAAACCCTATACGTTCAACGCGCAGCCGTTTCTGGCGGACAAGAAAAGTGCGATGCAGGGCTACGTGACGTCCGAACCGTTCGCGGTGGAGAAGCAGGCGAAGTTCAAGCCGACTGTCATCCTGCTGGCTGACTACGGCTTCAACGCCTACTCGACGCTGATCGAGACACGAACCGCGTACGCTGAAAAGAAAGCCGATCTGGTGCAGCGTTTCGTCGATGCCTCGGTGACGGGCTGGTACACTTATCTCTACGGCGACAACCGCCCCGGCAATGCGCTTATCAAGAAGGCCAATCCCGAGATGACAGACGATCTGCTCGCCTATTCGGTCGACAAGATGAAGCAATACGGCATCGTCGATTCCGGCGATGCGCTGAAGGATGGTATTGGCGCGATGAGCGACGAGCGCATGGTGGCGTTCTTCGGCAAGATGGTTCGTGCCGGCGTGACGCGGCGCGACATCGACTATCGCAAGGCCTACACCTTGCGTTTTGTCAACAAGGCCGTGGGTCTTAACCTGCGGCCGAAGAACTGACGGCGGCGGATTTCCCGGAATGTCCATCTTAGAGGCTGACGATACGCGCGACAGACCGCCGGGTGGCGCGGCAGTGTCGTTGCGCGACGTCACCAAGATCTACGACAATGGTGTTGCCGCATTGGGTCCGCTCGACCTGACGGTTCGCACGGGAGAGTTCGTGTCGTTGCTCGGGCCGTCCGGCTGCGGCAAGTCCACGGCGCTGCGCATCATGGCCGGCCTGAACGAGCCGACGACCGGCACCGTTCAGGTCGCCGGGCGCGGCGCGCAGGGTCGTTCGCGCCACAACATCGGTTTCGTGTTTCAGGAGCCGACCCTGATGCCGTGGGCGACGGTACGCGGCAACGTTCAGCTTCCGCTCGATCTGGCGCATGTGTCCCGTGCCGATACCGCAGCGCATGTCAATCAGGCGCTATCGCAAGTCGGGCTCGCGGAGTTCGCGGACGTCTATCCGCGCGAACTGTCCGGCGGCATGAAGATGCGGGTTTCGCTGGCGCGGGCGCTGGTGACCGATCCGGATATTCTCCTGATGGATGAGCCGTTCGCGGCACTTGACGAGATCACGCGGTTCAAGCTGAACAACGACCTGCTCGCGCTTTGGCGCAAGCTGGGCAAGACGGTCGTGTTCGTGACGCATTCGGTATTCGAGTCGGTGTATCTGTCGCAACGCGTGCTGATCATGACGCCTCGGCCCGGACGCATCGCGCGTGAATTTCGCATCAATGCAGCCGAGCCGCGCGGCGAGGACTTTCGTACGTCGCCGGAATATGCGGCGCATTGCCGTGATGTTTCCGTAGCGCTTGCGAAGGCCAGCACTGTCGGGGCAGCGGCATGACCACCCGCGAGACGTTGCCGGTCCGGTTTTTGAAGTTCGTCCTGCCGCTGGTTGCGCTCGCCGCCGGCGTTGCGGTCTGGGAGGCGGCGGTCCGCATCAACAATCTCCCGGTCTATGTGCTGCCTGCGCCAAGCGTAGTGTTCTCGACCCTGATACAGGACTGGCCGATCCTGTTCGGATCGTTGCTGACGACGCTGCTGACCACGGTTCAGGGCTTTTTTGCAGCGGCGGTCGGCGGCATCGCCCTCGCGGTGTTGTTCAGCCGCTCGAAATGGCTGGAGTATGCGCTTTTGCCCTACGCCGTTATTCTCCAGGTGACGCCGGTGATTGCAATCGCGCCGCTGTTGCTGATCTATCTTCCGCAGCATGCGGCGGTCGTGGCCTGCGCCTGGATCGTCGCGTTTTTTCCGGTGCTGTCGAATACCACGTTGGGGCTGAATTCGGTCGATCGCAATCTGCTCGGCCTGTTCGAATTGTACGGCGCCTCTCGAACGCAGACCCTGCGCCGCCTGAAGTTGCCTTCTGCACTGCCGCATATTCTCGGCGGCCTGCGGATCGCGGGTGGATTATCGCTGATCGGTGCGGTGGTCGCCGAAATCGCGGCGGGTTCGGCCGGCGCCGGCTCCGGACTGGCTTATCGGATTGCAGAGGCCGGTTATCGGCTCAACATTCCCCGGATGTTCGCGGCGCTGCTGTTGCTCTCGATTGCCGGAATTGTCATTTATTTGGGCCTCTCGCTGGCCTCGCATCTTGTGCTACGACGCTGGCACGAAAGTGCGCTTGGAAAGGACAACTAATGGCTGCGGATGGTTCTCAGGAAAAGGTCGATGTGCTGATTTACGGCCCGTCGAAGCCGGTGATCGATAACGGCTTTCCCGCGAACTTCGTGCTTCACAAATTCGAGAACCAGCGCGACCTGAGCCGCCTGGCGCCTGAGATTGCCGGACGCATTCGCGGCGTTGCCGTCACCGGTCTGGTGCAGGCTGATGCCGCGATGCTGGCGCGGTTCCCGAAAACCGAAATGGTATCGACCTTCGGCGTCGGCTACGACCATATCGATTTCAGGTACGCCGCCGGGCACAACATCATCGTCACCAACACGCCGGATGTGCTGACCGAGGAGGTCGCGGACACCGCGCTTGGCCTTCTGATTGCGACGGTGCGTGAATTCATCAAGGCGGATCGCTATCTGCGCGCGGGGCACTGGACCACGAAAAGCTTTCCGTTGAGCCCGGGTTCGCTGCGTGACCGCAAGGTTGGTATGGTCGGCATGGGCCGCATCGGCCAGGCCATCGCGCGCCGTCTCGATGCGTCGCTTGTGCCGGTGGTCTATCACTCGCGCAATCCGGCGAAGGGCGTCACATACAAGCACTATCCCAACCTGATCGAGATGGCGAAGGAGGTCGATACGCTGATCGCCATCACGCCTGGCGGCCCGTCGACCGCGAAAATGATCAACGCCGAGGTGCTCAAGGCGCTGGGGCCGCGTGGTGTCTTCATCAACGTCGCGCGCGGTTCGGTGGCGGACGAGGAGGCGCTGATTGCCGCACTCAAGGACGGCACCATCATGGCGGCCGGCCTCGACGTGTTCGCGAACGAGCCCGAAGTGCCGGATGCATTGAAGGCGATGCAGAATGTGGTGCTGCTGCCGCATATCGCGTCGGCGTCGGTCACCACACGCAATGCGATGGATCAGCTTGTGGTCGACAATCTCAAATTGTGGTTCGCGGGCAAGGCGCCGTTGACCCCGATTGCCGAGACGCCGGTGAAGGGCCGCTGACAGTGCCGCGCGCTGCACAGTCCGGTTTCATGAGACATTCGCTGAACGGGCAGGCTTGCCTGCTCGCGTTGGCGGCGGTTCTCATGATTGCACCGGACGCCGTGGCGCAGGACGCTCGTTCTCTCACCAAGGAAATGGTCGGAGAATGGGAACTGTCTACGGCGGGCCGCGACAAGACTTGCATCGTGACGCTGAAGAGCGATTCCACGCCGCAAGGCCTAAAGCTGGAGTTCGATAAGGGGTGCAGCGCCGCGTTGCCGTTCACCAAGAACATCGTCGCGTGGAGCGTGAAGGGTCTCGATATCGTTCGGCTGCAGGATGCGGCGGGACAGTCGGTCATCGATGTGACCGAGGTCGAGAGCGGTATTTTCGAGGGTCTGCGCCAGGGAGAAGGCGTCTATCTGCTGCAGAATCTCGCTGCCGCCCGTGCCCTGTCGAAATCGGCGGATCAGCTGATCGGCGACTGGGCGATGGTGCGCGGAAGCGGTAAGGCGATCTGCGGATTGACGCTGACCAATACCGAAACGTCGCCGGAGAATTTTGCGGTGTATCTCAAGCCGCGTTGCGACCCGATGGTCACGACTTTCGCGCCCACGGTGTGGCGCATCGAACGTGGCGAGTTGCTGCTGCGATCGGCGAAGGGCGAGATCTGGCGTTTTGAGGCCGACGACAATGCCCAGTGGCGGCGCGTTCCCGACAGTGCAGATCCGTTGCTGCTGATGCGGCAATAGATCTAGATAAGCCGCATTCCCTTCAGGCTGGCGTGGCCGTTCTTCCCGACAATGATGTGATCGTGCACCAAGATTCCGAGCGGGCTCGAAATCGACATGATCGACTTGGTCATCTGAATGTCGGCGGTCGACGGTGTCGGATCGCCGGAAGGATGGTTGTGCACCAGAATGATCGCGGTGGCGGATAGCTCGAGCGCGCGCTTCACCACCTCGCGTGGGTAGACCGGCGTATGGTCGATGGTGCCGACCTGCTGCAATTCGTCTGCGATCAGTTGATTACGCTTGTCGAGAAACAATATTCGAAACTGTTCTTTATCTGCGAAGGCCATGGCTGCGCGGCAATACTCGATCACGGACGACCATGACGACAGCACGGTCTTCTGTTTGTTGATCTGCCCCTTCGCGACCCGGCTTGCGGTCGCCGCGATCAGTTTGACTTCAGTAATCGCCGAGTCGCCGAGCCCGCTGACTTCCTTCAGGCGTAACTCCGGTGCGTGGACCACCTCGGCGAACGATCCGAACTTTGCGATCAACGCCTTGGCCAGCGGTTTGACGTCGCGCCGCGGCAGGGCTCGAAACAACACCATTTCGAGCAGTTCGTAGTCGCTCAGCGCATCGGGGCCAGCATCGCGAAAGCGGTCGCGCAGCCGCTCGCGATGGCCGTGATAGTGCGGCGCTTCGGAGAATCCGGACGGGTCATCGGGCTTGGCAGGCATGGCGCGTGACGTGACTCGCGTGACATAGCAACCATGCCGCGCCGTCCCGTATTTGCAATAGCGAAATCGGCCGGTAGACGTCGCCGGCCGTCAGGCGAGTTTGTAAGGCGGCTTGTCCAGCTTGCCCGGCGAGAGCGTGAAGATTTCCACGCCGTCCTGGGTCACGCCGACCGAATGCTCGAACTGCGCCGACAGCGAACGGTCGCGGGTCACTGCGGTCCAGCCGTCAGACAGGACCTTCACGTGCGGCTTGCCGAGATTGATCATCGGTTCGATGGTGAAGAACATGCCGGGCCGCAGGACGACGCCTTCGCCGGGGCGGCCGATATGGATGATGTTCGGCTCGTCGTGAAACATTCGCCCGAGGCCGTGTCCGCAGAAATCGCGCACCACGCTCATCTGCTGCGGCTCGACGAAACTCTGGATCGCATGACCGATATCGCCGGTGGTGGCGCCGGGCTTCACGGCGGCAATGCCGCGCATCATCGCCTCATAGGTGACGTCGATCAGCCGTTCCGCGCGGCGCGAAATCTCGCCGACGGCGTACATGCGGCTGGAATCGCCATACCATCCGTCCACGATCATCGTTACGTCGACGTTGACAATGTCGCCTTCTTTGAGCGGCCGGTCGCCGGGCATGCCGTGGCAGACCACATGGTTGATCGAGGTGCAGGTCGAATAGCGATAGCCGCGATACATCAGCGTCGCGGGGTAGGATTTGTGGTCGAAAGCGAACTTCCGGACAAAATCGTCGATTTGCGAGGTGAAGATGCCCGGCCTGACGATGGCAGCCAGTTCGTCGAGACACCGCGCGACCAAAGCTCCCGCCTTGCGCATGCCTGCAAACGCCTGGGGACCGTGCAGCTTGATCTGTCCGGTCTTTCGCAGCGAGGTTTCGGTGGCTTCGACGTAATTCATGGGGAATCTGGCTTCAATATCGAGGAATTTGCTGGCTTCCCCCCAATTTAATGGATGCAGCCCTCAGCGCAAGCGGCGGTTCAGCCGGGCTGGCAATCCTTGTTCGGGGGGCTTGTTTTTAGGGGTCGTTTCCAGCTTCCGGTTCGATTGGAACAGGCCGTTCGAGCCTGATGTCGTGGCGGGTAAGGCTACAGGTCCAGGCCAGGGCCTCGACGCCGGACATGCGCGCTTTGTCGAAGGCGCGGGCATAGGTCGGGTCGATGTCGCGGGCCAGCGCGAACGAGCGCGCCGAGCCGATCTGAATCACGAACAGCATCACGGCGCGGGCTCCGGAGGCGACCATTTCCGCCAGTTCGTCGAGATGCTTTGCGCCGCGCGCGGTCACCGAATCCGGGAACTCGGCGACGTCCGCTCGGCGCATCAGATGCACGTTCTTGACCTCAACATAGCAGGGCGGCCGCGCGAAATCTTCCAGCAGGAAATCGATGCGTGAACCCTTGCCGTTGATGATGCGCCCATACTTCACTTCGCGGCGGATGGTTGCGTAGCCGGTCAGTTCGGGGATTGCACCCGCCGCAAGTGCTTCGGCCACGATCGGATTCGGGTGCATGGTGTTGACGCCGGTCAGCTCAGAACCGCTGCCGAAGTCGACCTCGATCAGTTCCCACGAGTAGGGCAGCTTGCGCGTGAGGCTCGGCGATCTGGACAGCCAGACCCGCGCGCCCTCGGCCTGAAGGCCGGTCATAGCGCCTGGATTGGCGACATGCGCCGTGACCGTCGTGCCGTCGGCCAGCTCGACGTCGGCCAAAAAACGCTTGTAGCGGCGGATCAGGGTCGCCGGGACCAGTTCACTGGCAAAGCGCATGCGCTGTCAGTTCTGCACGTCGATGACGGTCTCGACCGGCAGTGCGCCGCCGCGCACACGGATTTCCCGCACCGGATACGGCACGCGGATGTTCTCGCGCTTGAAGGCATCCCATAGCTTGAGCATCACTTCACTGCGGACATTGTCGGCGCCGACGTCGAGATCGGCGACCCAGAACGTCAGCGTAAATTTCATGCAGGTTTCCGCGAATTCCACCAGCAGGCAGTTCGGCGGTTTGAAGCTGGCGACGCTTGCCGTCGCTCCTGCGATGTCGATGGCGAGTTTGCAGACGATGTTCGGATCGGCGTCGTAGTTGGTCGCGAAGTTGACCTTCACCAGCATGTTCTTGTTGGTGTAGGTCCAGTTGACCACACGCTGCGTCACCAGATCCTCGTTCGGGATCAGGATTTCGCGGCCGTCACCCGCTGCGACGGAAATGTAGCGCGTGTTCATGGCGCTGATTTTCCCCGAACTGTCCCCGATAGTGATGAGATCGCCGGGCTTCACCGACTTGTCTGCCAGCAGGATCACGCCGCTGATGAAATTGGCGACGATCTTTTGCAAGCCGAAGCCCAGGCCGACGCCGATAGCGCCGGAAAACAGCGCGAAGGCGGATAGATCGATACCTGCGGCGCTCATCACGACCGCAAATGCCGCCACCATCAGCATCAGGCGGACCATCTTGACCAGGAGAACCTGAACCGACGGCGTGAGGTCGCGCGAGCGGGTAATCCGCGATTCGAGGAAATTGCCGAGGATGCCGACCAGCCACAGTGCGATGCCAAGGGACACCGCGACCTTCAGGACCAGCAACGGTGTCACGCGCAGCGCACCGAGCGGGATCGAGACGGAGTCCAGCGCCGCCGCCACCTCGTCCAGTTTTCCGATGATGCTCAGGGCCGCAATGATCCAGGCCGTGACCGAAACCGCACGGACCACGAATTCGTTGCGGATCAATCCCGTCGCCAGCCGGATGATGACCCAGGCGGTTGCGAGGCTGGCGGCGGTGGAGAGCAGGTAGCCATGCCGCAGGACTTCAGTTTTCACAATGACGGCGCGGGTGATGCTGATCAGCAGCGCGAAGATGATCGTTCCCGCGCGATTCATGAGAACCCGGATCAGCACCCGCAGCGGTGCCGGCAGACCCATCGCCAGCGACGCCGGATCGATCCGCGCGCGCAGGAAACTCGCGGCGGCCAGCGAAAGGCCCGCTGCGACAAGGATGATGCCGGCCTGCATGTAGAACCAGGGGGATACGAGATAGGCCTCCGCGGAGCGGATGGTGGCCTGCAAAGCCTGCTGGATATCATCCCAGTCCATGGGCAACTCACCTTGCAAAGAGACGGGCCAGTCCGGCCATCTCAGGTTTGATCTTGGGTTCGACCCTGAATTCGATTCGGCCGTTTGCCAGATTCCCACATTCCACGGTCAGACGTGCGAGAATCCGGCATACGGGCGACTTAACACCAGCAAATCCGGCACAATCTTGATCGCAGTGACAAATGAGTTGGCGGCGGGCGGCGGCGACGATATTCATGAAAATGCGGGCATTTGGACGGCGGACGGAGACAGACATAGCTAATGGCATCCCTCGACTCGGTCAGCATTGCCATTCTGCTTGGCTCGGTTCTCGTGATGGCGGGCATTCTCTCCAGCCTGCTCGCGCTGCGGTTCGGTGCCCCGCTGCTGCTGGTCTTCCTTTTCGTCGGTATCCTTGCGGGTGATAGCGGACCCGGCGGCCTCCGTTTCGACGATGTGCAAACGACCTATCTGGTCGGCTCGGTGGCGTTGGCGCTGATCCTGTTCGATGGCGGGTTGAAGACCCGTTTCCAGAGCATCCGCGCGGTGCTGGCGCCGTCGGCGGCTTTGGCGACCGTCGGCGTGCTGCTGACGGCGCTGATCACGGCGCCGGTCGCCAAATATGCGCTCGGGATCGGCTGGCCCGAGGCGCTGCTGGTCGGCGCGGTGGTGGGCTCGACGGACGCCGCCGCTGTGTTCCTTCTGGTCCATAGCCAGGGTCTTCGTTTGCGCCCGCGCGTCGGTGCGACCCTTGAGGTCGAATCCGGCACCAACGATCCGTTCGCGATCTTCCTGACGCTGATGCTGGTGGAATTCCTGTCGGTCGGGCAGAGCTCGGCGGGGCATATCGCACTTCAGTTCGTGCGCGAGAGTGCGCTGGGCGTGCTTTTCGGAGCTGTCGGCGGCTGGCTTGTGGTGTTTGCGCTGAATCGCATCTCCTTGCCGCAGGGTCTGCACGCGCCCTTCGTGACGACCGCCGCGCTGGTGATTTTCGGGGTGGCCCAGATCTCGCACGCGTCGGGATTCCTCGCGGTCTATCTCGCCGGCATTATCATCGGTAATCGTCCGACCCGCGCGCACAATTCCGTCGTCGCCTTTCTCGACGCGGCGACATGGCTGGCGCAGATCGTGATGTTCGTTTTGCTCGGCCTGCTGGTCTCGCCTGAGCGAACCCTGGCAACCGTGCTGCCGGCTGTCGCGGTGGCGCTGGTGCTGATGCTGGTGGCGCGGCCCATCGCTGTGTTCCTCTGCCTGGCTCCATTCCCGTTCAACTGGCGGGAGCGGACCTTCATCGCGTGGGTCGGCTTGCGCGGCGCAGTGGCGATCTTCCTGGCCTCGATACCGATGTTGGTCGGGCTGCCCAATGCGCAGCTCTATTTCGACGTCGCCTTCGTCGTCGTCATCATCTCGCTGCTGCTGCAGGGCTGGACACTCGCCGCCGCCGCGCGGCGTCTGCATGTGGCGCTGCCGCGGGCGGATCGCGGGCCTCGCCGCGTCGAGCTCGATCTGCCGGGACAGCTTGAGCAGCAACTCGTCGGCTATCCGGTTCGCGCCAACAGCCTGTTCCTGAAACGCGGGCTGATCCCGTCCTGGTCGAAGCCCACGCTGGTGATCCGTGATGAGCGGATTCTCTCGCCCGTCGAAGCCGAACCGGTGGTCAAGGGCGACTATCTCTATCTGCTGGCGCCGCCGGAGAAAGCCGAAGCGCTGGATCGTTTCTTCGTCGACATGCCCGTGGTGCCCGCGCCGGACCCGCACCTGCTCGGCGACTTCATGATGCCCGGCGATGTGACCTTAAAGGACGTCGCCGACATCTACGGCATCACCGTCGCGCCCGGCGACGCACATCTGACGCTGGCGGATTACTTCGATATTCATCTCGACCACGCACCGCGCGTCGGCGCGACCTTGCCGCTCGATTCCATCGTGCTGGTCGCGCGCAGTATCGGCGGTGCGCGCGTTAACATCGTTGGTTTGCGGTTGCCGGAAGATGAGGAGCCGCCCGCACCCCCGCTGACCCGCACCGCCGCCGCAAAGCGCAGGCTGTCGCGGATCGGGACCCGGCTGCTCGGGAGCTGAGCCGGTTACAGCGCGCGGGACGGCAGCAGCAGCGGTCCATCCGGCGTCTCGACGCGGTTCACCGAAATGCCGAAGATCTCGGCAATGCGATCGGGCGTCAGCGCCAGCGACGGGGTATCGTTGGCGACGATGCGGCCCTCGTTCATGACGACCACGCGATCTGCGAACCGCATCGCCAAAGCGAGATCGTGAATGATGGCAAGGACTGCCGTGCCGCTGTGGGCAATACGCTGAAGCAGGTCCATGACGATGAGCTGATGACGCTCGTCGAGCGACGCGGTCGGCTCGTCTGCGATCAGCACGGAGGCCTCGGTCGCCAGTGCCCGCGCGATGGCGACGCGGGCGCGTTCACCTCCCGACAGCGTCGTGATCAGCCGTGAGGAAAACTCGCCGACCGCCGTCGCCTCGATGGCGCGCTCGATGGCGATCCGATCCTTGACCGAGGTCTGCGAGAATGGGTCGGCATGCGGTTCGCGTCCAAGCGCGACGATGCTGTCCACACGCATCGGCCAGTGAAATTCGTGCCCCTGCGGCAGATAGGAGATGGCGCGCGCGCGGGCGCGCGGCTGCATGTGACGCAGGCCGATGCCGTCGAAGGTGGTTGAACCCTCGACTTTCATCACGCCTGTCATGGCGCGGGCCAGCGTGGTTTTACCGGCACCGTTGGGTCCTGCAAGAATTGTGAATTCCCCGGCGTTCAACGTCAGATCGACGCAGTCCACGATCCGGCGTGAGCCCCGGGTGACGGTAATCGCGGTGGAGACAAGGCGTGGCGCGTTGTTCGGCTTCATTGCGTGCTGTCCTCCAGCGCGCGGCGCTCATGGAAGATCATCGCCAGGAAGAATGGTACACCGATCAGCGCCGTTACCACGCCGATCTTGATTTCGATGACCGCGGGGATCAGACGCACAGCGATGTCGGCTGCCATCAGGAGCGCTGCGCCTGCCAGCGAGGCAGGGAGCAACACGCGGGCGGGATCGGAGCCATAAAACCGCCGCACCAGATGCGGCGCGACCAGTCCGACGAACGAGATGGCGCCCGCGACAGAAACCGCCGCGCCGACGCCGAGCGCGACGCCGATCACCACCAGCACGCGGGTGCGCTCGACATTGACGCCGAGCGAGGCTGCAGCGTCTTCACCCAGCGTCAGTGCGCGGAAGGCCCCGGCGTTGATTGCCAGCACGAACCAGCTCACGATCATGAACGGTGCCGCGAGCCAGACATGCTCGATGCTGCGATCCCGCAGCGAGCCGAGCAGCCAGAATGCGATCTCCAGAGCAATGTAGGGATTGGGCGCGAGATTGAGGATGAGCGCGATGGCGGCCCCTGCCAGACTTGCAAGTGCGAGGCCCGCCAGCAGCGTTACTGTCAGCGAGGCGCGGCGTCCGGCGATGGCGACCAGCGCACCGACCGACAGCAGTGCACCGGCGATGCCGCCGAGCGGCACCGCCAGCGACAGCGCATTGGCGAATCCGAAGGCCATGATCGCGGCCGCTGCTGCGGCGGCCGCTTGCGGCGCACCGAACAGCGACGGTTCGGCGAGCGGATTGCGCAGCAGGCCCTGCAACGCTGCACCGGCCAGTCCGAACGTCGCGCCGATGAGCAACGCCAGCAGGGTTCGCGGCAGCCGAATGTCACGCACGATGATCGAGGCTACGCCCTGATCGGAAAACAGAGCCGCGATGACCGTCCGTGGTGAAAACTGCGCGGGCCCAGTCATCAGCGACAGCACGAACAGCACGGCCACCAGTACGGCGAGCATCGCGGTCAGCAAGGTGCCCTGAATCTGTCCCTGGCGGTCGCTGGTCATTCCGTTCCGATTTGTTCGGGCGTGTCTTCGCAGCAGAACAGCCGCTGACGCAACACAATGGACGTGGCATAACAGGCTGTCATGATCAAGAAAACCATATTTGCGGCGATACTTGTTTCGGCCACGGTCTCGGCGTTTTGCGGGATTGCGCCCGTCGCGCGCGCGGACAGCCCGCCAAAGCGGATCGTATCCTTCAACCTTTGCGCCGATCAGTTGCTGCTTGCACTGGCCGATCCCGCCCAGATCGCCGGACTATCGCCCTATGCAGTCGATCCGCTTCTGTCTGTCATGACCGGCAAGGCGTCGTCGTTTCCCCGTCTGGATTGGGACGCAGAGTCGGTGGTGAACCTTGCACCGGATCTGGTGCTCGGAGGTCCGAGCCATCGCCCGATCCACGCCATGCTGAGCGCGATGGGTATCCGTGTCGTGGACGTCGAACTCATTCGCAATCTCGCCGATGCGCGCCGTCAGGCCATTGATGTGGGAAAACTTGTTGGCCATCCCGAACGCGGTGAAGCATTGGCGCGCCAACTCGAACAGGCCGAGGCGAGATTGTCTGCCGAGGCCATGAAGCCGCCGCTGACCGCGCTGGTCATTCAGCGCGAAGGATACCGGGAAGGCCCGGCCAGTCTGGCATCCGGCATGCTGTCCATCGCCGGATTGTGGCCACCGGGACGTGGGTCGGCAGGAGCCGGTGGTTTCAAGTCGGCGGAGCAAGGCGGCTTCGTGTCGCTCGAACACTTGCTGACCGACGGGCCGGACGTGCTGGTGTTGCAGGATCCGCCGCGAGAAGCGCGCGATCAGGGTGCGCTGTTCATCACCCATCCGGCGCTGCTGGCGCGCTATGGCGCGAACCGGCGGATCGACCTTCCCGAACGCTATACGGTTTGCGGCGGTCCCCCGCTGGTACAAGGGCTCGATTATCTTGCGAAGGCGATCAAGGCGCTGAAGTAGGCCTGATCCGGAAAAGGTTTTCCGATCACATCATGCCTGGATAGCGGGTGTGAGAAGATCGATGCCGCCGAACGCAACGACCTTGCCACGCTTGAGCATCACGACATTCGTCGCCAGCCGCCGCATCTCGCCGGCGTCGTGGCTGACAAAGACCATCGGAACGCTGGCTTCGTCGCGCAGCCGGATGAAATAGGGAAGGATTTCCGCTTTCCGCTCTTCATCCAGCGATCCCAGCGGCTCGTCGAGCAGCAGCAGGCGCGGCTTTGCGAGCAGGGCACGGCCGAGCGCCACGCGCTGACGCTCGCCGCCGGATAATTGCGCGGAGCGGCGATCGAGCAGGTGCCCGATGTCGAGCAGATCAATCGTATGCCGCTCTGCGGATACGTCGTGATTCAACCCGTTCATACGCCGTCCGTAGTCGAGATTTTGCCGGACGCTGAGATGCGGAAACAGCCGCGCATCCTGAAAAACGTAGCCGATTCGCCGCCGGTGCGGCGGAACATGCAGATGCGAAGTGCTGTCGTCGAGAATATCGCCGTCGAGCGAAATCCGTCCACGGTCCAGTTCAGTGAGCCCGGCGATCATGTTGATGATCGATGTCTTGCCGGCCCCGGAGTTGCCGAACAGGCCAGTGACCAGGCCGTCGCTCCTGAACGAAGCCGCGAGTGTGAACTCGCCAAGTTGTTTTACGATGTCGACTGACAGCACGATCAATACCCGTGCAGGCGGCGTGTGGCGCGCCGCGCCAGGATTTCGGATGCGATCAGCGCGGCCATGGCAATCGCGATCGACACGATCACCAGCCGCAGCGCCGCGGGGTCGCCGTCCGGCGTCTGCGTGAGCGAGTAGATCAATGCGGAAATCGTCTGGGTCTCGCCCGGAATGTTGGACACGAAAGTAATGGTCGCGCCGAATTCGCCGATGGCCTTGGCGAAGCCGAGTACCATGCCGGCGACAATACCCGGTAACGCGAGCGGCAGCGTCACGGTCAGGAACACGCGCCAAGGGGCCGCGCCGAGCGTACTGGCGGCCTGTTCGAGTTTGCGGTCCACCGCTTCGATGGACAGCCGGATCGGCCGCACCAGCAGAGGAAACGACATTACGCCGCACGCCAGCGCCGCTCCGGTCCAGCGGAACGCGAACACGATACCGAGCGTATCGGCGAGCCACGCGCCGACCAGTCCCTTGCGCCCAAAGGTCAGCAGCAGCAGATAGCCGGTGACAACCGGCGGCAGCACCAGCGGCAGATAGACCAGCGCATCGAGCGCGGCCTTGCCCCAAAAATCCCGCCGCGCCAGCAGCCACGCCACCGCGATACCGAGCGGTGTGGCAACCACCGTGGCAACGGCGGCGACCCGCAGCGAGAGCAGGATCGCCGTCCAGTCCTCGGGCGAGAGATCGAACATGCGGCCTCAGGAGACAGGCTTGATCAAAAATGTGAAGCCGTACTTCTCGAAGATCGCCTTGGCTGCTGCCGAACGCAAGAACGCGAGATAGCCCGGTGCGTCAGCCCTTGCACTGGCCGTCGCGGCGACCGGATAGATGATCGCCGGATGCGAATCCGCCGGGAAGGCGCCGATGATCTTCACGCCCGGTTCAACCTTGGCGTCGGTCTCGTACACGATGCCGAGATTGGCCTCACCGCGCGCCACCAGTGCGAGCGCCGCGCGCACGCTTTCTGCCATTGCGAACTTCGGCTCGGCCGCCTGCCATGCTCCGAGCCTTTCGAGCGCTGCCTTGGCATATTTGCCGACCGGCACAGCCTTGACATCGCCTGTCGCGATCTTGCCGTCACCTGCGAGCTTGGCGAGGTCGAAGCCCTGTCCGATTGTGACGTTCGCGAGTTTGGTATCCTTCGGCGCGATCAGCACGATCTTGTTGCCGAGCAGATTGACGCGGCTCGGTTCGCTGATGGTTTTTCTGCCGACCGAATAATCCATCCAGTCAGTGTCGGCCGAAATGAAGATGTCCGCCGGCGCGCCCTGTTCGAGTTGTTTGGCGAGCGCGGAGCTCGCGGCGTAGCTTGAGACCACCTTGGTGCCTGTCTTGGCAGTATAGGCGGCATTGGCTTCGTCGAGCGCGTTCTTCATGGACGCAGCTGCAAAGACCGTGAGAGTCTTGTCCTGCGCGGCCGCTGGCGGCGCACCAGCGGGATTCGCGTCCTGCGCCTGAGCCATCGAGAAAAGTGGCGCGCAGACAAGCGCAGTGACGACGAGACAACGAGGCATAAAGGTCATTGGGGCGCTCCATAGCGGTGCGCGCGCAAAAAAACGCGTGCTCAAACCGGCTTCGATTATGTCATCTGACGACAAGCGGAAGCGCCGTTCCGGCAACTCCGACAGCGCGCAGCATGACGGAGCATCGTTGGCAGCGACCATATCAGGCATGGTTCGTGCGTAAAGCCCTGGAATCGCTGTTCGGTGCTCCGCTCCGGCTGACGGCGCTCTGGGACGCTATGGCGCCTGCAACACCTGCCGGCATTCGGCAGGCAGATTTGCGAGTGTCAGCGGAGGCTTGGGCTTGGGCGGCTTTGGTGGCGGCTTCGGATGCAGCACCGCGTCGCTGAACCAGTAGGCAAGATCGCCCGTGCTGCAGCCCTCGCCATCGTTCGGCGGCGGTTGCGCTTCGCAGTTGGAACTGCCCGCTGGACACTTCATGCGGATATGAAAATGATAGTCGTGCCCGTACATCGGACGCACCTTTGAAAGCCAGCTCCGGTCGCCCTTCGCTTCCCGGCACAGCGCCTTCTTGATCGCGGCATTGACGAAGATGCGCTCCACCTGCGGCTCCTGCGCGGCGGCGCGAATGACCGGAAGGTGTGTTGGCGTCCAGACCTTGGAATCGATATCGAGACGATCCTGCCGCACCATCATGACCGCGGACGTTTCCTCGCGCTCTTCGCGCGAGAGCTGCCGGTTCGGCATCGGCGTCAGCCAGATGTCGGCGTCGAGCCCGACCTGATGGCTGGTGTGGCCCGTCAGCATTGGTCCGCCGCGTGGCTGTGACATGTCGCCGACGAGAAGTCCCGGCCAGCCCGCCGCCTTCTGAGCCTTGGTGGCGACTCGCTCCAGCAGCGTAATGAGATCAGGATGTCCCCAGTTGCGGTTGCGCGACAGCCGCATGACCTGCCACGCAGATCCGTTGATCGGCAGCGCGACGGCGCCGGCAATGCAGCCTCTGGCGTAAAAGCCGATCGGCTGCGGCGCGAGTGCTGCAGGCAGCGGCTTGCGGCCGAACAGTTCCTTGGCGGCAACATTGGGATCGGTGGGATTGGCGAGCGGCGGAAGCGGCTTCGGATTGACGCTTCCCTTGTCCTGCGCCGATGCCGGGTTTGCCGCCGACAGGACGGCTGACATCAGGGCGAGCGCGGGAATCAGACGGTGTCGCTTCATGGTGTCTCTTATAGCGGAAGGCCGCATCGGCGACGAGACGGCACGATCCTTAACCTGACGTTAGGCATGACGGGGAATGACGCATATTGGTACGGAACGCTGTTCCCGGGGTGCATTGTTGCGCGTCATCGTTCGCCAGCTGCGGTAGCCCAGTAGCAAATGCTGCTTCTGATACTGTGATCCGTCGCTCTCGTCCCCGGCAAAAGCCTTGCAATTGAGCATTTTTGTTTGCCCGGTATGCATCAATCCCGGCCGAAGGCTGAGGCCAGCGCCGAGAGATACCATTTTTTCAGACACTTATAGCAAGACTGCTGCCCGCAGAATGCGAGGATGCGGGGCGATGCCGATCAATCGGCCAAAATCAAAAACCAGGACCGGAAAGTCAGCACATACACGGGGAAGGTTGTCGGTTCGCCGGCCCAAGGCCGTGCCGAAGCTGTCGAGCAAGGGCCGCAAGATTTCCGACCTCGGCGAGGTCGTGCGTACGCGCGCGGAAGCCGAAGCGGCGATGGCAGATGCCGCGCGATCCAATGCGCGCCTGCGCGAAGCGATCGATATCCTGCCGCAGGGCATCGTGTTTCTTGACCCCGATGGCCGCTACATTCTCTGGAACAAGAAATACGCCGAGATCTACAGCAAGAGCGCCGATCTTTTCGAAGAAGGCGCGATGCTGCGCGATACGCTGAAGGTCGGCGTTGAGCGCGGCGATTATCCCGAAGCCGTCGGCCGCGAGGACGAGTGGATCACCGAGCGGCTCGAGAAGCTCTATCATCCCGGTCATCGTCACGAGCAGACGCTGTCCGACGGCCGCTGCATCCTGATCGAGGAACGCCTCACAGGCGACGGCGGCGTGATCGGACTGCGCGTCGACATCACCGAACTGAAACAGCGTGAAGCCTCGTTCCGCCTGCTGTTCGACGGCAATCCGGTGCCGATGATCGTCTGCTCCCAGGACAATGAGCGCATCATCAGCGTCAACGACGCGGCGATCGCACATTACGGCTATTCGCGGGCAGATTTCGAGAAGCTGAAAATCTCGGACGTGCAGGCCTTCGATCAGGCGGCGCCGTGGACCGGCGACCAGACCACCGAGGAGCGCGCCGCGCGGACGTGGAAACATGTCAAGGCCGACGGTTCGCTGATCGACGTTGCGATCTACTCGCGCCTTCTGGTCTTCGATGGACAGCCGGCGATGCTGCTGGCGCTGATGGACATCACCGAGCGCAAGCGCGCCGAGGCGCGGCTCGCCTTCATGGCGCAGCACGACGGCCTCACCGGACTGCCGAACCGCATCCTGCTGCGGCAGCGGCTCGACGAACTTCTGGCGCATACGCGCCGCAGCGGCGACAAGGTCGCGGTGCTGTTTCTCGATCTTGATAACTTCAAGGGCATCAACGATACGCTGGGTCATGCGATCGGCGACAAGCTGCTGAAGGGCGTGACCAAGCGCCTGCGCTCGTCACTGCGCGAGGAGGACGCCATCGCGCGCCTCGGCTCCGACGAATTCGCCATCGTTCAGGCCGGCGTGAACCGTCCTGAAGAAGTGGCATTTCTGGCGCGGCGCCTGATCGACGCCATCAGCGAACCCTATCTGTTCGACGGCCACACCATCATCAGCGGCGCCTGCATCGGCATCGCGATCGCGCCCGGCGACGGCGACGACGCCGAGAAGCTGCTCAAGAATGCCGACATGGCGCTGTCGCGCGCCAAGAGCGAAGGTCACGGCACGTTCAGTTTCTTCGAGTCGGAAATGGACGCCCGCGCGCAGACCCGCCGCCGCGTCGAAATCGACCTGCGCGGCGCCATCGAGAACAATGTGCTTCAGCCGCATTATCAGCCGCTGGTCGATCTCAAAAGCGGGCTGATCACCGGATTCGAGGCGCTGGTGCGCTGGCCGGACCGCGAACGCGGCATGATCCCGCCGTCGGAATTCATTCCGGTCGCCGAGGAAACCGGCCTGATCAACGCGGTCGGCGGGCTGATGCTGCGGCGCGCCTGCATGGATGCCGCGCAATGGCCTGACGATGTGCGTGTCGCGGTCAACCTGTCGCCGCTGCAGTTCCGCGTCGGCAACCTGTTGTCGGTGGTGATGGACGCGCTGAAAACCTCCGGCCTGTCGCCGAAGCGGCTCGAACTGGAGATCACCGAAACCGTGCTGCTCGACAAGAGCGATCAGGTGCTGGCGACGCTGCACGCGTTGCGCGCGCTCGGCGTGCGGATTTCGATGGACGATTTCGGCACCGGATATTCGTCGCTAAGCTATCTGCGCAGCTTTCCGTTCGACAAGATCAAGATCGACCGCTCCTTCGTGCAGGATCTCGATTCCAACCATGACGGCCAGGCGATCATGCGTTCGATCATCTCGCTCGGCATGGGTCTCGGCGTCACCATCACCGCGGAAGGCGTCGAAACCGAAGCCGAACTGAGCTGCCTGCGCGCCGAAGGCTGTCACGAGGGACAAGGCTTCCTGTTCAGCCGCGCACGGCCGAACGCCGAGATCACCGCGCTGCTGCAAGCCCAGCGCAACGCGACGAGCGCAAGCGCCCGCGTGGCGTAAGCTGCCCGCCGCCATCGGCTGCAAGCCCGCTGCAAAACGAAAAACCCCGGCTCAGAGCCGGGGTTTTCCTTTGTGAGAATGACTCGCTGAAATCACTTCTTCTTGGATTTCTTTTTCTTCTTCGCTGCCTTGGCTTTCGGCGCGGCCTTCACGGCCTTGGAGACGTCGTCGATCTCGGCCTTGCCGACGTTCTTGATGACCGACTTGATCGTGCTCTTGGCCGACGCCTTGCTGGAATAGCCTTCCGAAGCGAACATCTTCTCGCCGTTCGGCGCGCGGAAGCGGAAACGGAATTCGCCGGACTTGTCTTTGTAGATTTCAAATTTGTAGGACGCTGCCATCACTGTCTCCGATGATTGAATAGGACCCGCGCACGTTACGCGCGCGGCGAACCTGAGACAAGTGCAGGTTGTGCGTTACTCTCAGCGCGGTTCGTTTGGACCCTGTCATTCAATGACGATCTCGCCCGTCATGCCGTGATCGGCATGGGTTCGTCCGTCGCTCGCAGTGATGCCGCAACGCAGATCGTTGACGCGGCCGGCCGCGACCGGCACGAACCACCATTCGGCGGATTGTCCCGGATAAACTTCGACCTCTCGAATCGCTCCCTTGAATTCGGCGAGTGTATTTGTCTTGCCGTCGCGGCTCTGCGTCACCTGCACCTTGCGCGTCCAGATCATTTGCGAGAAGCCATGCGAGGTGAAGTAGTGCGGATCGTTGCTCGGGTTGCGCAGCACCAGCTTGTAAAGTTTTCCGGTCTCGAAGCGCAGCTTGTTCGGCGAGAACGCGTGCTTGCCGGGTGAACCGAGATCGACCGTGACCTCGATCGGTGTCTGCTTCGACAGGTCGCCCGCGGCGAGCGCTGCGCCCGAGGCAAGTCCAACAAGCCCAAGCCCAAGTGCAACGGCCGCGCTGAGCGCGAAGCGATACGATGCCAGCATGATGTGTCTCCTGTTGTGTGATGCTTCCGCGCCGGAAAATGCATGGCCGCAAACAATTTGTTCGAATGTCATGCAAATGCGAATGAGTTGCAATGATCAAGCTGAAAGCCGGAGCGTGGCTTGCGGCGAAACGGCGCGGAAGGTCAGCGATTGCTGGCAGGAAGCGCTGAGGTGAGGCGGGTAGACGCGTCAGGACTTTCGAAAGCTGAGCCCGATTTCGGGGCGCGGGTTTGCATCCGCTTCAGCGAGGGCGCGGAATGCCCGGTCCCGTTTGCATTTCCCCTTACGAAGAAATGGAGCGCCGGGAGGCGCCAGGGGTTTGCGAGACCCCTCATGACGAACCTTTGCGAGAGGTTCGTCCGCGTGCCGTGACGAGAACGGATTGCGAGTCCGTCTCGCGAGGCGCGCGCGTCACGCAATCGATGGGGTTGCGAAGCCCACCGCGCGGACGCTGCGCCTCCCGGCGCTCCACCAGCCGCGCCCCGTGGTCATGGGGTGCGGCCGAGGCATTCATCCCTCCGCGTCATGAGCGGGGAGGGACGAAAGATTTTACGGATAGAGAAAATAGGAATAAAGTCAAGACAATTTATTCAAGTCGACATCATATGCGGTTGAGCCGATAGTTTTAACATCGTCGCGACAGGAAAAATCATGTTGGGATTTGGCGCAATAGGCGAACATGCAATTGGGGAGGTGCCATTTCCAGCAGAGGTGCATCAACTTCCCGCCCTGCACCTTATATCTGCCGTTAATTTCGACGCGAAGACAGGTGAAGGAAGGTTGATCGCATCAACAAAAACAATCTGGAATGAAATAGTTCGGGTTTTGGGCTGTGATTGGTCACAGGCCTTCAAAATTCCTCCAGACAAGTGGGAGGAAATTGTCGCAGGCGCATTTAAAAAAGATGGTTACGATGACGTGACACTAACGCCACGTTCCGGTGATCACGGGCGGGACGTAATCGCAGTTCGCAAAGGGGTCGGTAGCGTCAGAATTTTGGGGTCTGTCAAAGCATACGCGCCGGGGAATCTGATCACGAAAGAGCAGGTGCATGCATTGATGGGTGTAGTTGGCCTTGATCCAAATGCTTCAAAGGGAATTATTACTACAACGTCCGACTTTGCGCCGCGCCTTTTAGAGGATCCAAATTTGGCCGCTGCAGTTCCGCATCGTATTGAACTAGTAAATGGCGCAGGACTTCAATCTTGGCTTAAAGGCATCGTAGAGCGCGATCAAAAATGAGCGCGATCCTCATTTTGCCTAGTCTCAGCTATCCACCTTCAGCGCGGCAATGAACGCTTCCTGCGGGATGTCGACCTTGCCGAACTGCCGCATCTTCTTCTTGCCTTCCTTCTGCTTCTCCAGAAGCTTGCGCTTGCGGCTGATGTCGCCGCCGTAGCACTTCGCGGTGACGTCCTTGCGCAGCGCGCGCACGGTTTCGCGCGCGATCACCTTGCCGCCGATCGCCGCCTGGATCGGAATCACGAACATGTGCGGCGGGATCAATTCCTTCATCTTCTCGACCATGGCGCGGCCCCGGCCTTCGGCGCGCTGGCGGTGCACCAGCATCGACAATGCGTCCACCGGCTCACTGTTGACGAGAATCTGCATCTTCACGAGATCGGCCGGCTTGTAGTCGGTCAGGTGATAGTCGAACGAGGCGTAGCCCTTCGAGACCGACT